>Ga0190314_1000024_pt1 | contig 72033 bp, 59 predicted proteins | sample 4870071112_MG_FD_165055 | JGI IMG/M metagenome (GOLD analysis project Ga0190314, IMG submission 165055) | Hydrothermal vent sediment bacterial communities from Southern Trench, Guaymas Basin, Mexico - 4870-07-11-12_MG | ecosystem: Environmental > Aquatic > Marine > Hydrothermal vents > Sediment ...
GGTGGGGAGGCTGGCGATAGGACCTACATGGGCGCCGGGATGGGCGGCGGGGCCAGAGTGTATGGAAGAAAAAGACGTGCACAGGAAGCGGAGGCCGGTGGTGTCGCCGGCGTTCGCAGGCCCAGGCCGTTGGCCCCCGGTGTTTCTGTGAGGTCCCCGGCGAAAAAGGGGCTTTTGCCGGCAAAACGTCCTATCGGAAAAGAAGTGGCAGGCAGGCCAGGCAGAGAGCCTGAAAAAACACCGGCGATATTGAAGGGCATAGACTTCACATCCAAAGAGATCACCAGAGGAGAGGATAGGGGTGGGACAGAGACAATTGTGGACGTGGAAAAAGAAGAAGTGGCTGGACAAGCGGCTGGAGTCGTTGCTTCCGCCGGTGCTGGCGCTGGGATGGCTGGAGGAGGAAAACCAGGGGTTGACGCTGTGGCAGAGTTTGATTTCCAGGAAGCTATTTCTAGGGCCAAACGGAAGATAAAAGAAAAAGACTACGAGGGGGCTCTGCGGGAACTTGACAGGGCCATTGTAATCATAAACAACCGGGAACTCCCATGGCATCTCAGGGGGCTGGTTCTCTTTAAACTCGGGCGGGAGAAAGAGGCCGTGGAATCCTTTGCCGAGGCCATACGCATAAACCCGAGGTCAACCGAGGCGTGGTTTTCCCTGGGGCGGTGTCTTGAGGACCGTGGGAAATACGATGACGCTCTGAAGGCGTTCAACAAGATACTGGAGTTTGATCCGGACAACGTGGACGCTCTCTTTGAAAAAGGGTACCTGTTGAGGGAAGCCGATCTTCTTGAAGACGCCCTCAGGGTTTATGACAGGATTCTGGAGATAGACCCGGAGGATCTGGACGCGATGTTCGAAAAGGCCGGGGTACTCTTTGACCTCGGCCGTCTGGACGAAGCGCTTGAGATGTACAACACAATACTTGAAAAAGACCCCGAGGACGCCGACTCCTATTTTGAGAGGGGCAACGTTTACTTTGAGATGAAAGAGCTGGAAAAGGCCAGGGCTGACTACGAAAAGGCTCTTGAACTTGATCCCGATTTTGAGGAGGCAAAAGAGAACTTGCGCATATGTCTCAAGGCTATTGAGAAGAGGAAGCGAAAAGGGAGGGCTTGAGCTTTGGAGAAGAAGTGTCCCAGCTGTGGCGGAGATCTCAGGGTGGTTCTCACCTGCAAGGAGTGTGGGGCCAATTTTAAGGTGAAAACGTGGCCTCCGTCTCCCGAGTGTCCCCTGTGCGGTGCCACACTGGACGGTTACTATGAGTGTGTGGAGTGTGGCAGAAAATACAACAGAAACGCCGTTGAGCTGGCGACCACAAAAAAGCCCCTGGACAAGGAGACCTCCCTCCGGAACCTGATGAAAATACCCGGAGTGGGGAAACTCAAAGCCGAGGCCCTCTATAACGCCGGTTTTCACACCATCTCACAGATAGGTGCAGCGTCGGTTGAGGACCTGGCTGCTGTGCCAAAAATAGGAAAAAAGTCCGCTCAGAAGATCAAAGAAGCACTTTCCAGGGAGGACATAAAAGCACTTGAGGAAAAAGAGTTCTCCGAGTCTTTTATTGAGGAAGAAATGGAGTGCCCCGTGTGTGGGACCATTCTGAGCGCCTACGACACAGAGTGTTACGAGTGCGGTTACAGGCTGGTAAAAGAAGGCGGAAAACAGGAAGACCTCAAAGCGCTGGCTGTTTACAACAAAAAGCTGGAGGTAAACCCAAAAGATGTTGATGTGCTGTTCGCCAAAGGCGCTCTTCTGTCCAGGATGGGTCGCCACGAAGAGGCGCTTGAGTGTTTCCAGAGAGTGGCAGAACTGGACCCAAATTTTGAGGGCATATGGAACGCGATGGCCGAGGCGTACACCTCTCTGGGTATGCACGACAAAGCCGCCGAGTGTTACAGGAAATCCATGGAACAGGCCCTCGGCGAAATTCTTCCAGGCATAGCCGCTGGAGAAAAAGAGGCGGAAAAGGCGGCAGGGGAGGGGTTTGAGGACGAACTCCTCCGCTCACTTCTCGGCGGAGAGGAAGAGGTGCCCGAGGAAGAGATTGAGGAACTTGAGATGCTCACACTCACGCCTCACAAGCCCCCTGTGCCCGCGGCCCGGCCCACGGGGACACCCCCCGAGGAAGAGGGAGACATTGAGGACATGCTTGAGTCCCTCCTAGAGGGCTTTGAAGAAGAGGAAATCGCTGAAGAAGAGGCGCCCGGGGAAGCCGTTGAGGTTGTTGAGGAGTACTTTGAGTGTCCTCTGTGTGGCACTATTGTGGAGGCTGATGCCACCGAGTGTCCAAAGTGCCATGCCAAGTTCATCCCCGAGGCGGAAAGAGCAGAGGAGATCTCGGGTGGGGAAGAGATCGCGGAAGAGCTGCCCGCAGAGGAACTGGACCTTCTCTCCGAGCTTGAAGAGCTCTCATCGGTTTTTGAAGAAGAACTCGCCGTCGCAGAAGAGGCGGGCGCCACCGTCCCCGAGGAAAAAGTGGTCGTGGCAGCGGAGAAGCCCACACCTATTGAACGGAAACCTCCGGTCAAAGCTCCACGACCAGAGCCGACAGTTTCTGCCGGCGCCAGGCGTGAAAAACCGGCCGTGCCGCCTGCCAGGAGAGAGCTGATGCGCCCGGGTGCTAAAACTCCGTCTATAAAGAAGCCCCCTGCTCCCAGAAAAGGCATGGTGAATGGACTGGTGACCAAACGAAAGCCGCTGGCTCCCAGAGAGGGCCTGATAAACGGAGGCGGGAAGCGCCGGACCAGAAAGATTGAGCCGCCGGGGATTCTCCTTGGATTGAAGAGAGAAAAGGACCTTTTCATATACAAAATAGTGATGCTTATTATTGTAGTGCTGTTACTTTCGTCTGGCATTTCTCTCCTCTCAATTCATATCCCTGAAAAAGCCGAGCCGATAGTCGTTGACGGAAACATTGGTGATTGGGGGGCAATACACACCTATGTGGCAGAGGACCCCTCCGGGGATGCTTATGATGGGGCTGACATCGTTGAGGCCCAGTATTATATGAACGCGGCATATCTTTTCCTGCGTGTGCAATCGAGCGGAGATATGTTCTCCAGCGGTAGAATGGGAGTGGTATACGTTTTCTTTGATTCCGACTCCACCCCATCCACGGGGTACGCTGTGAGCGGTATGGGTGCAGATTTGCTGGCCAAAATAGTCGGCGATGACACGGGCGTGAGGTACACTGTTCTGTACAAATACGACCGGGCCTACAAATATAACGGCCTGAGGGACAGAGACGACTGGAACGGCTGGGTCAGGGCGGGAGCCTTTGAGGCAGCGATCAAAGGAAAATCCCTTGAGACCAAGTTGCCCAGAGACCTGTTTGAGACGGAAAAGCCATGGGTGTTCATAACATCCCGTCTGGAAGACGTGGACAGGGTTGTCTCCACGGACAGCGTTTTTCCATTCACGTCCGGGGGTGGGGGATGCCTGTTCACGTACAACACCGCTTCGTATCCCGAGAACGTTGTTCCGGAGAGCTCAGAGGCGATCCTGGCCAGGGGCACCATGTTTCCTGAAAACGCATACACGAGAATTTCAACGGTCTATGTGAGATACATGGGTTCAATAGAGCGGGACGACGTGGCGTTGTCCTCCATTCGTCTATACATAGGAGGAGAATCCTATTCACCGGCGGAGATAGGTGAAGGTACAATCACGTTCACCACGGACGCAGAGATCACCTCAGAAACAGATGTGTCCATAACCGCTGTTTTCCCATCTGCTCTTCGTGAAAAAACTGTGTGTGTCTCGTTTGTCTCTGTGGACGCCGTGGACGCCGACGGAAACACGATTCCCGTCTATGTTGAGCCCCCGGAGACGCCCACTTTCCTGGCCATAGGCCGGCTCCCATCTCAGATGGCGGTAGACGGTTTCTTTGGCGAGTGGACGTCTTCTGCGAACAACATATTCAGAACAGAGGATTCCGACGAGGAAGCGGTCGGTGATCCGAACGTTGACATCCTTTACACAGACGTGGCACCGATGAACGACACGGTTTTCATACACACGCACGTCAGCGGCAACATACTCGCTGGCACGATGGTAGCAGACTCCCTAAACTTTCCACAGCAGCCCCCATCACAGCCTCAGCCATCCGGCGGAGGTGGTGGAGGGGGGACAGGGGGAGGCCAGGTGACAACGGTGTATCTACCGGCCAGAGAGGGGAGAGACGTGTTCAAGGCCAGCATAGTTTTTCTTGACGGGACCACATACGTAGTGGAGTGCTCCGGGAAGAACGGCGTCATAGAAGAAACAACGGTGACATACAAAGGCCAGAAGGTTGATGTCCCTGTTGAGGTGCTTGCCTCCCACGGGGATGTTGAACTGTCCTTGAACCTGTCTGATTCGCCGCACGGTACTGTTTTTAAGGTTTACATAGAGACGTCTTCTTGGATGGGGGCGTCTGATTCTCTTGGGCCAACAGAAAATATACTGCTTGCGTCCCCCGGGGACAACAGTCCTGTGAGATGGGTTGGCACAAGAGCGGACATACCGCTGTTTTCCACAGAGGTTGTTGTCGTTTTGCCCGTGGCAGTGTTGTTTATGGTTGCTGGCCGAAAAAGATTTAAACGGAGAGAACATGGGTTTTCCTGGACCCGAAAGGGGGAATGAGCGATGGAAAAGGTGAAAATTGACCTGGACGAAGGAAAAATACTGTACGAGGGAGAATGGGTTTCTGAGGAAGACCTCAAGCAGATGATAAAAGACAAGGTTGACTCGGGGGATTTTGATGTCGCCGACCTCTCACTGGCTCTCAAAAACCTCCAGAAGGTGATGGAAAACAGCACAGTCATTGAGATACGCATAACCCGTGAGATGGAAGAGAGAATAATAGCGGGCGCAGATGAGCGGGGGATAAAGTTCGGCGAACTCGTCCGCAGAGCCATAGACGCCTATCTGGGCGGAACCGTTTCCGCTCCTGAGACAGAAGAGGCAGAAGAGGAACCGGAGGAAGAAGAAGGAGAAGAGGAAGAGGCCGTTGAAGAGTTTGAAGAGAAGACCGTAGAAGAGGAAGAGGAGGAAGAGGAGGTTTTTGAAGCCCCGGAGCCAGAGGAAGAAGAGGAAGAGGAACGGGGCGAAGAGAAAGAAGAAGAGGAAGAGGACCTTTTCGGAGAAGAAGAGGAAGAGGGGGAAGAAGAGGACCTTGAAATAGAGCGCATAGCAAGGAGAAGGAGGAGACGCCGGAGGTAGTCCTTGACATCCCAGCGCCTCAAAAACCGCCACCCCCTGCGAAAAAAAGAGGCGAAGCGCCTCTTAGAACATCTGAGCGAAATTTTTTGCTGTGAAAAGACACTGGAGGGGATTGTTGAGGAGGCCCGGCTCCCGGAGACCAGGGAAAAGGTCTACGTTGTGGGTGGGGTGGTTGTCGCCTTCAAAACACCCGACGGAGAGGTCGTGCCGACGCTGCGTTTTCTTCTCTCCGCCAATCCCACGTGCAGGTTTTTGACCGTTGACATGGGAGCCGTCCCTCATATTTCAAGGGGCGCAGATGTGATGGCCCCCGGTGTTGTGGACGCTGACCTAGACATAAAGGAGGGGGACCTGCTCTGGGTCCGCGACGAAAAACACCACCGGCCCATAGCGGTCTGTATCGCGCTCGTGGACGGCGAGACCATTCTCTCTTCTACCAGTGGTCGTGTTGCGTCCACGATACACCACGCCGGCGATGTTTTCTGGACGGCAGAGCCGTGAAGGTCATGTGGCTGTGTGACAACGGCTGGGGTGGTGGTCATGTTATTGTCATTCCGAGCTTTTTGGCCCAGACCTTAACAAAGGTTTCCAGAGAGCGGTCGTAGGTTTTTTCCACTTCTGGGGGGAAGAGACACCCGGGCAGCTCGCCGTGCGACCAGTGGTATCTCAAACATTCACAGCACACGCCCTTTCTGCTGCACCCTGGCCATGTGCATCCGCAGCTAGCTATGTTTGTGTCACGCTTGCACTCCACTCTTTCACCTCCATGCACATCAACCGGTTTAACCGCACCAAATAAATACATGTTCCTTTTTTCCCTTTTTCGGGCTGGTAGAAATGAAGCTGTTGCTCATACACGCAGATGATTTCTCATATGAGGCCAGGGAAAAAACGCCTGTTGCAGAGGAGATAAGCGAGGAGATGAGGGCGGGAAGCTTTGACGAGGTCCTCGTGGCCTTTATCTCCGTTGAGAAGAGAGACTCCAGGGACGTTGAGACGGCCGCCAGGATGGCCGCTGACGAAATTTTGAGCGTGGCCGACAGGGTTGGGGCGGAGAGAGTTGTGGTATACCCCTATGCCCATCTTAGCCCAGACCTGGCGGACCCAAAAACAGCCGTGGAGGTCCTGGTGGGGGTTGAGAAAAACCTGGTGGACAGCGGTGTGGAGGTCCACCGCTCTCCCTTCGGGTGGTACAAGGCGTTCAGCATAAAGTGCAAGGGCCACCCCCTATCAGAGCTTTCCAGAGAAATAGACGTCTCCAAGGGTGAAACCGGGGGCGAAAGGATTACCCGCGAGGATATTGTGGAGAAGATAAAGAGCCGTTTCCTGGTCCTCACCCCCGGAGGAGAGGAGATTGAACTCGTGGAGGGGGAGCCGCTCCCCGACCACCCTGTTTTTGAGGAGTTCCCGGCGCTGAAAAAGTTCGTTGAGAACGACATGGGCCTTTTGAAGGAGAAAAAAGAACCGCCGAGCATCAAAGCGATGCAGCGGCTTGAGCTGGTTGACTACGAGGAAGCGTCAGATGCCGGTCACTTCAGGTTTTATCCGAAGGGGGCGCTCATGTTTCATCTGCTCAAGGACTGGGCGGACCATGTTTCCCGGGATGTGATGGGGGCCGTACAGATAGAGACCCCAATACTGTATGACTGGAGTCAGCCTGACATCCAGAGCCAGGGGAAGTCTTTCCACGAGCGCCATTACATGGTTTATCCCCCGGAGGGTAAGAAAGAGTTTGTGCTCCGTTTCGCCGGCGATTTCGGTCTTTTCCGCCTGATGAAAGATGCCACGATCAGTTACAGACACCTCCCGATAAGGGTTTACGAGTTTTCAAAGAGTTTCAGATACGAAAAGAGGGGCGAACTAACCGGGCTGAAACGCCTCAGGGCGTTTCACATGCCAGACGTCCACAGCTTTTCCAGAGACCTTGAACAGGGATGGGAGGAATACAGGGACATCTACAGGGCGCTTGACGACCTGGCGAAGGGGACGGGAATAGAATACGCCATAGCTTTCCGTGTGGTGGAAGAGTTTTACCAGCGCTACCGGGACAACCTGGTGGAACTGTTGAGGCATTCCGGCGCACCCGCCCTCATAGAGGTTCTATCAGAGAGAAAACACTACTGGGTTGTGAAACACGAGTTCCAGGCGGTAGACGCCGTTGGGGGCACATGTCAGCTTTGCACGGTCCAGCTGGACGTGGAAGACGCGGCCCGGTATGGGATCACATATGTGGATGAGAACGGCGAAGAGAAGGGGTGTATAATTTGTCACACCTCGGTTGGGAGCATAGAGAGGTGGATTTACAGCATACTTGAAGACGCCCTGAAAAAAGAGAAGCCGGAGTTTCCTTTCTGGCTGTCTCCCACGCAGGTGCGCATCATACCCGTGGGGGAGGGCTTTGTGGACGACTGCGTCTCACTTGCCCGCTCTCTGCCAGGAAGGGTTGACGTGGACGACCGGGATGCCACCCTGGGCAAAAAGATCCGTGAGGCGGAGAGAGAGTGGGTTAACATAATCGTTGTCTATGGCGAAAAAGAGCGTGAGACAGGGAAACTGTCCGTGCGGCTGAGGAGCGGAGAGAAGAAGACGATGACCGTGGAGGAACTCGCTGACAGGATAAAGGAGTTGCAGGGCGATTATCCCTTCCGCCCCCTGCCTCTGCCCATGTTGCTGAGCAAAAGGCCGCAGTTCAGATAGTTCGGATAAGCGTTCGGATGGGTGTTGTATGTCGTTTTGCGGATATTGAAGTTTGAGAAGCAGCGGGATTGGATTTGGGCGGCGGCCCGATAGAGCACGGCCACACCCCCCCTATTGGGGGACCAAAGCTGGGGGCTGAGGATGAAAGCCGCAGGATTCTTAAAAGTTAGGCATATGGAGTTTTATTTTTTTTGCATCTATTCATTCTTTTTTATACCTATTATAATGCGTTAGTAACAGTACTAATTAAATCATTTAAATTCTCAAATTTATGCTTTTCAAAGGATTCCTGATTGATTCTTATAAAGGTCCATGTTTCACCAGTTAGTTTAGATGCGTCATCACACCAAATTTTCATTCTTTTGTCTTTGTATTCTACGTCAATATCTATCCGACCTTTTGTTTCAATTATTATTTTTTCCCCTTGTTTAGATTTTATAATGAAATCAGGATAATAGAATCTGAGATTTCCTTTAGAATCTCTATACTCCACAAAAAATCCTATTTTAGGAACTATTTTACTAAACGCCTCAACATCTTGAGCCCTATCTAAAAATTTGGCAAAATCCATTTCGAAATTATTATCACAAGGGACATAGTTAAATATACACTTATCAGCAGGATAAACTTGTTTAGACCAAACAAACGGTGGAGTGTCAGAAAGATTAATTACATCCATCTTCTCAGGTTCCCTCTCTGTAAATGTCATATCTTTAAATGTATCAACAAAAAACTTTATCAGTTGTTCCTGAACCTTGGGACTACTTAAATTGTATAATACTCTTGGATCATTTATGTCTACCCTAACATCAAATAATTTTTCTTGGACATATTTTTTAACAATTGGATAAAAACTTGCAAATGCACCACCTATTTTCAACTCTTTGAGAATCAAATCAGTATAGTAGGCTATCACACTTTTCGGGTCCTTGGGAACTGGCAAATCCCATTTTCTTTTTATCCTCTCCACACCATCAAGCATATCTACAGCGACATACTCCATCTCCAATACTTTATTCTCTAAGTGGATATTTAAAGCAGGAAGACTCTCTATATCTATTTCGCTCATGTCAAATTCTCTAATTACAATCCTCGAACTTAAGATGGGAATAGTTATATCTCTATCAAGTTTGTTCTCATCAACAAAAATTGTAGTTAGATTAAGCGATCTATCTGTGTCAAACTCTGCAAATTTAATTCCTTCTTCTGCTTCCAAATCCTCCAGTATTTCTGTTAATCCCGGAGGGCCAATTACTTCTAAGGTGTTTATAGAATGCTCAATATCTGCAGGTTCATCAGGAAACATCTTCCTTAAACCCCTTCCAATAACCTGCTCTGGTAAAACCTTTCTTTTTGAACCGTATGGTCTTAATCCAACAATTACATTTACATTTCTGACGTCCCAACCTTCATTTAGCATCATAGTGCTCACAATAGCCTCAATACCGTCCGGGAAAAGAGCTTTTAGTTCAGGATCACTCTTTATTTTTTCTGGTTCATCTATGAGTTTAGCAGCCTTCCTTGCAGGTTCTATATCCTTTTTCTGTATATTTCCTGTGCTATCCGTATGGATAAGCAAAACTTTTCCTTTTAAATCAGGGATTGAATTCACATATTCAAAGACTTCGTCAGATTCCTTGTTACTTGAGCATTGAATAAACAATATAGGTATTTTTGATAATGGTTTCAACGCTTTCTTATATTCTCGCCATCTTCTTATGCCTGCATCTATCCAGGCTCTGTATCTTTCTACGGCTTTCTTTGAAGCAATTTCTTCTGCATTTTTAACAATTCCCTTTAGAGGTAATTTAACAATGTTCATTTCAATCGCTTCTTTTAATGAAAAATCCACAATAATCCATGGAAATAAAGCACCTGTTTCAGTTTTTGGGGTTGCAGAGAAATCAAGTTCCATATTTATGCCCTTTCCGTATTGATTTATAAGATTCCTGTGAAGATTCAGTAATATTTTTTTCCATGCTTTTTCAAAACTATAAATATGATGTGCTTCGTCTTTCAAAATCATAATATTTGGACATTTTGTAAGAACCTCTCTTATTCTGTTTTCCTGATAAATATCATTTTTCTTAACTTCTTCTAGTGCTAGCACATCATCTACATACTCTTCAACTTCTTCTTTCTTAGTTTTTCTCTCCTCTAACTGCTGAATATTTGTTAAAAACAACACGCCATCAGGAATAACATGAATAGGGTCCTCCTTCAGAATTACCTGAAAGTCAAACTCTTCTTTCCACTCTGGCGGAATAAATGGCCATTTCTTGAATATTACTCCACCTTTGAAATCTCTTTTCAACCTATCATAGATAACATTTTTTTCTCCAGCAATGAGAAGAAATTTAGATGCGTAATCATCCTTATTTTCCCATTTGTGGTTGAAATATGACCATACAATTGCCAGAGCCATAACAAAGGTTTTCCCAGAGCCTGTTGCCATCTTAAAAGCATATAATGGGTACTGGTCATAAGAGGGGTCATATGCCTGAATGGGTCCTGCCCCGAAATCTCTCGCCAAATCTATGAAATTTCTCTTTTTCATCACTTCATACACATAAATTAATGTTTCAATGCCTTCTCTCTGACAAAACCAGAAATGAAATAACTCATCATCCAATTTATGGTCCTCTTCAAACCAGAATTTTAATAATCTTCGTGTAGTGTCTGTTACTCCGGGATAACAATCCTCTCGCCATTTATACACGGCTTTTCTTAACTCATTAACCAGATACGCCTTGCTCGGTCTCCGCTCTGGTGGTTTTAGTATGTCAGTTGGATGCATTAGAACACCTCTCCAGTGTACCATCCCAATTTAATTTACAGATTATACTCTCCTCCTGTTCCTCCTGTTTTTCATCAGTTTTTTTCTTTAATTTTTTAAGTACAGTTCCTGGAGAAAAATAATAAACCGGTCTTGAGATGACTTTCCCCGGATTCACATCGTCTTTAGAATTATTTTTATTTTCAGAGGAGGAACCGTCCATGCAAAATTCTTGTTTTTCATTCTTTGAATCTTTTAATTTGTTGGGATCATAATATCCTCTTCCAGTCAAGAGTTCTATCTCTCCTTCAAATTTTAACTTTCTATCACACTTCAAATGGGCAAGTAATGGTTCATCTTTCCCACATTTTATCTTAATCTCATCCTTACAATTCTCATCTTGATTCTTAGGTTCAACTGTATACTCCAGTGGAAAGTTTACTTTATCAATCGAATCAAACAAAACATGCCCAAAGCCATACTTTGACTCACCGCCCAAAATCAGTTCTGAGATTATGTTGAAATCATCAATAAAAATGCCATTGGGTTTTATTTTAAACTTATGAGCTTCTTCTTCCTCTCTCTTTATTTCTATCTTTGTATTCTTTTTAATCCAGAGGCATCCAGCAATCTTTACTGCCTTTATATCTCCATTCTCATCTCTATATCTGCTATTTATAAACTCCATCTCATGTAAACTCTTATCCTTTGCAGTTTTGGTTTTATCATCTATCCCTGTGGAAACAATGCTTCCTATAAATCTATGTTCAAACTCCGCCTTTGTTATTTTTTTCTTGTTATCTCCATATTTCATTCCTTCATCTGTATAATGAGGAAGATAGATTGTTTTTCCATCATAAAGATAAAAATACGAAAATCTGAAATTTTCCATAATTTGCTTGCTGATATTCCTGTAATCGCCTGCCTTTGGCACTTTACATAAATGCTCTGTTATTCTCTTTGTTATAGCGCCCCATAGATTCCTTCCGGGGACGTAATAGCGAGTGGGTGAAACTACAGAGCCCTTAAAAGGCATATATCCAATGTGAAGCGGGCTTTTTAATTTAAAAACCACATTTATCTTTTCCCATTCGTTATCCCTCATTTTTATCCCTCTTTGCCTTTGCATGATACAGTGCATAGGTCAATGTCCGCTCAAGAAGTTTCTTCATAAAGAGGAGTTTGTCTATATCCTCTGCAACTTCCTGTAGGTTTTTACAAAATTTATCAAAATCTTGGCTAAAAGATTTGTTACCATCTAAGAAATAATTGCTCAATTTATCTTCTTCATTGAAAAATTCAACCAATTTTTCTCTTACACGGCTTGCATTCTTTTCAAGCCAGAGAAACATCGCATAAACGCCCTCCTCCTGTAAAACTCCAAGAGCCTTTCTCAGATTATTTTCCAAATCCTTCATTTTTTTACTATCGCCTTTATCAATTGAATTTACAATTTTCTGTGCACACTCCATACATCTATAATCAAGATTGAGCATCTGCTTCACCTCCATTGTTATTTCCTAAATCAATCTCTAATCTACCAAATCCTCTTGTTCCCATTCCACCTACGCCAAGATTTCTTAGATAAGGAGAAACATCGCCAATTATTGTACTAACAATATTTGCATCTATACCTCTCTGTTTTGCCAGAGCCTTATCTACACCGATTTCAAATCCGATTACAGTTCCCCTTGGTATCGCTTCATAGGTGAATAAAGCACCCTCTGCCGCTGTTCCTGTGTCTGGGTCTATCCTTACAGATGTTCTTACTTCAAGATTGTCGTTCACTATGTGAGAAAAGAGTTTATCAGAGACTACAACTATCCTTTTTACCCAGTTATCTATCTCTTGTGGTAAAACAATCTCTTTTCCATCCTCAGGCTTTTTAACTCTAAGCAACAGCCAGCCAAGATTCAGGTATTCATCAGTGTTTTTCTCTCTAGGATTCAGGTTTCTATCAGTGTCTATCCCTTTAATTGCATATGCATCATTACCTATTTCGTCTGGAATCTTTATTTTTTCTCTACTTTTATCTTTTATTTCCCCAAACCAGTACTCAAGCAGTTCCTTTGTCGTAATCCATACAGTTCCCTGAATTGAGGAAACAGGGAAAAAGATTATCTGTCCGTCGTAGAATCGCAGGATTCCTTTTTTTGTTTCTCTCTCTCCAGGTTTACTTCCAAATACATTTTCAATATCCATATCTATGTGTTTCTGATCCTTTGCCATCTCTGCAAATGCCCTGAAAACTCCTGCGATTGATGTGCCGGGAATCTTTGGCACATCAGTTGCTGGGTCTCTCACAATCGTATTGTCTACTCTTCCAAGTCTGTAGCCACCTGCACCGATATGTATCGGGTCAAGCGCCCTTGCATACACTTTTTTTGTTTCCAATTCATCATTCATTTTCTTCACCTCCACATTTTATTACATGCCTGAAAAGAATAATTGTATCAAGTAAAAGTCCGTTAATAGCAGAATTTACAAGGAAATATTTAGTCTCTTCTCTCAAATTATTCCATTTATTGCCAAAGGCATCTTTTAAAATGGCCTCTGCAAACTCCCTTAAAACAGCTTTTTTATTTCCATCCTTAATGTCTCTCCATTCTCTCAATTTTGAAGTTAGCATCTCTTCAATAAAGTTTATCTGCGAGGCTGAAAGATTTTCTGATAATATGTCCCATAACTCAAGCATCTCTGAAACCTGGTAAAAATAGTAAGGCCTTCCACTAAACAGTTTATAATCTTCTCCACCCCTCTTTTTGCCCTTGTAGTATATGTTATACCTGTCGGTTGTTCCCAAAAGCAAATCAAAATCAAAATACCCTGGATATAAATGGAAGATCTTCCCCTTAGAGATGGAGGATAAATTATCCAGTGTGTATTTTTCACCCTCTTCTACTGGTTTTGTTGGGTAAAAACTGTAATACCATGCATATCTTTGCCCATCTGCATTCCACCATGGATTCACAGGCTCCTGAGTTTTAAATTCGTCACATTCAAGCATCCTTTTTTCTGCATCAAGGAGAATATAGAGCGGAAACTTTCTCTTCGCCACTAACAATTTAACATTTAATGGCAGTTTTCCGAGTATCTTCTCAAATCTCTCATTGTAGAGTTTTGTGATTAACTCTATTATCTTCATCGAATCTAATGCAGGAACTATTAAGCGAAGAGAGAGCGGTGATTTGTTGATTTCAATTAGCGGATAGTAGTCTTCTGTTTCTATACTCTTTTCATCAGGTTTTATTTTCTCATTAGAATCAGAACTAAATTTTAATAAATTTTTATCTGGCTCATCTTCCGGTGCAATGCTCTTAAATCCTTGTTTTAATGCCTCCTTAACCGCCTCTTCTCCTTTTTTCTTGTTATCTTCTCCTTTTTCTTTGTCAAACTCAAATTTTTCAAGGGATTCTATCGTATAGAACTCACCATCTTTATTGTGAAAAACAAGGATATTTTCTGGCTTCAAATTATCTATTTCGAGTATGTAGGTCATATTATCTTTTAATTTTTGCTTTAAATCGTCATTGCTTACAGTAAACCTTACTCTTTTCCATTTATTGCTATAAATCTCATCCCGTATTTTCCTTACAATTAAATCAAAAAATTCCTCCGTTTCCCGCCATATCCTGTATAAACGGGCAGGAGATGGGTTCTGGGTGAAAAGATAGGTAGCGAGTTTTTCTTTGTTTAAACTTTTGTCTCCCAACCTTTCTTTGATGTTACTTAAATGTGTTTCAAGAGTGTCTTTATTTAGTCCGATATTTTCCTCAAAAAATGTATCTAATATTCTAGCAGCAAATTCTTTGCCATCGATTTTTATTTTTTCATACTCTTTTTCATGATCTTTCAAATCAAAAAATACATCTAAAACCCTGTAGGCTGTTTTCTTGTCTGGGTTCAAAATAAATGTAAACCATTTTATTTTTTGTTCCAATTCTTCTTTTTCTTCAGTCTTTTCAATTATTTTGTCTTTAACTCTATCAGGATCTTTTGCCTTTTTCATCCCCTCAATAGCCCTTTCTACAGGTTCAATCTGCTCTTTTATCTTTTCTATTAATTTATCTTGTATTTTAAACAAATTCTCTTTTTCTTTATCCAGCCACTCCTCAAAACTCTGCGAATAAATAGTACCAATCATAGTTCCATCAAGCCACCTGTCAAGATAAAAATTCAGAGAAATTAAAGCAACTCGATTGTTTTTATCTGCTACTTCATCAATCCATACCGTATCCTGCCTGTTTGATAGCCATTGCCTAAGTCTTCCTATCCTTCTATTCTCACAGATCTCACATCTCTCTGCTTTTTCATCCTTCGGTCTTATCCTGCAAATGGGACAGACATCTTGTCCTTCAGAAGGCGTGGCAAGTTCAGGATTTTCAAAGACCTCCTCCGGTTTTCCTTCAATAAAAAGAGTTGGGCTTATCTTCGGTATCTTTCTCTTTTCAGATGCAAATTTCAATTCATCTGCAATAATGGTAAGCGTGCTGGATGCTTTACTCAGTGTGAAGAACGGCCAGAGCTCATTATCACTTTCCTTGTAAATGATTTCTAAGGCTTCTTTTGCACATTCTTTAGCAAGATCTTTTGATTTGTCATTTAGATTTGGAAATGTGAAATAAATTCCATTTGTATCCTCATAAATTGCATTACCTATTGGTATTTCATCTTCAAATTTCTTTTTTAATTTCGTCTTAATCTTCTCAATAATTTCTTCTCTCGCCTTAATCTCGGCAATCTTTTTTCCTCTGTTTATAAAATCTATTCCATTCCAGCAGATACCAAATATTTTCCATTGCGGCTTTTGGTGGTCTATCTTTGCTCCACATACTTCCGCTGCCAGAATGGATTTAAACAGCGATGCAGTTGAATATGAATGATCCCAGAGGGTAACATCGTTTGACGGTATTCTTGTCTCCCCAAGAGCATGAGAGAAAGATGTTTTTAGAGTGTTCATTAAAGATTCTCTAAAGCAGGAAAGGTTCATTGTTCCTGAAATATATCCCTTAAACAATCCGATTAAAGTGTCTTCCAAATCTTCAAATCTTTTCTGGAGACATACAAGGTCTATCCTCTCCTTTTTATATCCAAACGATGAGGCTATATATGTATCATCGAGATACTGCTTCTTCCTTACAACACCCTTATCGTCAGCAGAGTCCTTATGATCACAAGCTTGTAGAAGTTTAACTATTTCATCTTCTGTACTTCTGTTATGGTGCTGTGTAATAAGATTGTAAATCGTTGATTTTTCATTTCCAACGGTTATATCAAATTCGCTATTTTTTATAAATTTTATTAACTCAGACCTCAAAAATTCATCTATCTGAGCATGATTATCTTTCGCTGTTTTTTCTACAGATTTACTTTTAACAAAATCAGGATGCAATTTACCGATATCATGAAGCAATGCACCGATTTCTCCGGTCAATATTACCTCTTTATTCATTTCAATACACATTTTTCTCACCTTTTCAAGAACTGTTGAAAACACATCTTCAAATTCTGGCAGTGCTTTTAACTGATGTCTCAAAGAGTTTTCCCATGCGTTTTTGAAGACATTTTTTCTTCGCTCAAAATCTTTGATGTCCATCTCAACATTTTTCGTCCTGAACTTCTCAGGTAATATTTCAAGGACTTTCTTTTCTTCCACTCTGTTCCATAGATACCAGATATCATAGAGGTCCCGTGGCCTTGTTCTCTGAAATAAACTTCTTATTTTCTCTGCCAGAATCTCTTCCAGGGCATAAACCCTTATTTCACCCTCCAGAGTATCGGAATACGGATGAATTATCTTTCTTACACTTAAAGGCAAAAGTATCTTCTCGTTTTCTTCATTTGTTATATCTATCTTTATTTTAGTCCTGCTTTTCCCTCTCTGCATAATCTGAAAGTAAACACTGGCCTCAAAGCCATTTTCGTTTTCCTGAATTTCAATATCATCACTAAAGTTTATCCCGCTTTCCTCTCTCGCTCTCGCAACTGCATTTTTTATCCTATTCGTCAGTTCATCCTTCTCTACGCCTTCAAGTAAAGTAAAATCTAGGTCATCAGAGAACCTGTAATCGCCAATATATACTTTCCTTATGCCCGTTCCACCTTTAAGAGCCAGTGGTAGTGACGACATACTGGACAATAGCCAATTCTGTGCGTAATCTCTTTCAATAGTGGAGATCGGAACACCATGTTCTCTAGATTTTTCCCTGATTTCATTTAATGGTATCATTCAATCTCCCCCATAACCTTCTCATTCAGATTTATAACCAATTTCCATTTTGCATTTTTTCTGCCCTGTTTCGGCATTGTGGGGTCAAGGTAGAGATAATTTCTGGTTTTTACCTCAGGCAATTTAACATAGATACCCAGTGTTTCAGATAGATAACCTAGACGCCTGATAACCCCCGAATTTCCAATTCTCTTTGCATATTCTGAGAGTTTTTCCGTGTTATACTTCCCGCTCTTCAATGCCTTGGCCACTTCTATTATTCCACCACAGTATTGTGGTTTATCCAGACAGTCAACAATGGTTTTCTCTATATCCGTGATATAGACCTGATTCTCATCTATCCATTCCTTTCTCAGACCAAAGAACTTTTTTTCGGCGATTCTGACGATCCTATAATCCACGCTGAATATATTCAAATTCTGTCTCTTCTTTCTTGCAGTTGTTTGAATAAAGACTGTGGTAGGGATTTGCTCTGTCAGACCGTAATAATTCAGGGAACTCCAGTAGGCAATTGCATAAGGGTTGATAAGCATTGAGGCAATGACGAACTCATGGAGGGTATATTTTTCCTTTTCTGCACCCAGAGGAATAATCATGTATTTTCCTTTCTCAATCCTTTCAATCCATCCCCTCTTTTCAAGGCGAGAGAGGACGACCTTCGTGACAGAATAATCGGATCCCAGAATCTCCTGTGCCTCCCTGAAGGTAAAGGTGTTCCCTTTTGATGCCAGTTTGTCAATTATATTTATTCTCATTTTTATGCACCCTGGTTAACATTATTGTTTACTTTGGTGTATAGAACTGAGAATATCTCTTTCAGGTCATCTTTATCATCAGGCCATACATGAACATCCTCTTTTTCTAGTTTTTTTATAACCCCAAATCCAGATGTTTTCTTTGCTGAAAAGCCGTAGATATGGAACATACATTCCAAGGATTCGGCTAGGAATTTCAGGTCCTCTTTGATCTGTTCCTCTTTAAAGTCATTTCCTCTGGGATACGGGATATAGAGAAGGTAGAATTCGCCTTTACTTCCGGCCTTTATTACTTCCATTGATATTGGTCCTCTGGCAGGTGTTCTGGTATCCCTTTCTAAAGGAGTGATCACATCTCTCTTTATATAATCCCCTTCAAAAAATGTTGGAAAGAAGTAAAGTCTGCCCCTTAACGCATTATCATCACCATATTCATTTCCAAAAAGCCGCCGTATGATTTTATCTTTATTCCCCTTATCCCATTCAACCATTCTGGCAGCAAACCTCAAATGCCCCTTCCATGTTGAAGGTCTTACCATCGGAAGGCCGGTGAATTTATCTCTAACGATGGGATTTTCAAAGACCTTTGTGGAATAAACACTAGCCCCTCCATTATCTTTTTTAACAATAAGAATATCAACAATCTTATCATTAATAAACACTGTTGCAAACTCATTATCCTTTACAATCTTACCTGTTCTAAATTCTATCCTGTCATCCCAAATCTTAATATCTTTTTCGTCCAATCTAAGTTCATATTTTCTATTTAGCTCTTTTTTTATCTTTCTTTTATCTCTCCATCGGAATAAGAAATCCTCCTCAATTATATGAAACTCTCCCTCATCCCTGCTTGTGTAAGGTTTTTTCAGAGTGAAAGAGATTTTTAAGAGGACAGAGTTCTTCGGTAGATATTTAAGATCTTCTGCTTTTGGGTAAAAGTTGTGGATGTCTTTTGGTCCTTTTGATTCTCTGTCATTTATCACATTGTCCAATATTTCTTTTTTATTCTTGGCAATTTCTATGTCATTGTATGCTTTCGCTTTAGAAAGGTAATAATCGTGTATCATTTCAATCCCTCCAGAATCTCTTTACCAGTTTTTTCCTCTATTAAACTACAACTCTCTAAAAATTCGTTATTTTCTCTTTTTGAGAATAGTTTTTCCTTTAGACAATTTTCTAATTGGTCTTTTATATCATTTTTAATTTTATCCTTTGTGTCATATCCCCATATTCTTATTTCTACTGTTTTTTCATCGTTTTCATCGATTTTGTACCCATGAGAAACAAATACCTTTGACCCATGAGCATAATTCCCTCCTATACCAAATATGGTATGTCTTTCATTTTTATTTCCTTCCAGATGCCTTATACCATCTCTTATGTGAAATGCTATTGGAAGAAGATGGTAATCATTCCAGAGTTTTTTCCAGTTTCCCCAATAATCTCGAAAGCCATAATGATCTGATGTGTGAGTCCAGAAAACTTTTTTGTCAATTAGATTTGATATTTCATCTTTGAATTTAATATGAAACTTGTAAAAGAAGAAGTTAGCTAAATTAGGTGATTTGACTTTGTCCCCTTTACCCTTTAATTCGGATTTTTTTGGATTTTCATCATTATAGGGCAAATTGTTTTCCTTAATTTCAATCACACCACAACCCTGTGATGTCTTCGCCCCAAGTGCCCCATAGTTTGCCATTATCTGTAATGTTTTATTCAACAAAGCCCATTCATTTTGTGAGATGTCTCTTAATGGAATGAAGGTAAGGATTATTGATCCGTCGGACATAAATCCTCCCACATTTCGTTTTGAATATTTATCTTTTCTCTTCTCCCTGGTGCCAATCCAAACTTCTGGAATTGTAGTATTAAATTTCACTTCCAGCCTAAACTTCCTGCTCCAACCCGTACATCCGAATAATTCACAGGCATCACAGTGATTTCCATCTTTATCCGGGCATCTGTTATCAGAAGTCGGATCGCATGCACTCCCGCCCAATCCTCTGATTAATGCCTCATACCACCATCTCAAACTCCCAATTATTCCTGTCTCTCTCAATTCAGTATTTTTCCTTTCAGCATCGCCTGTCCATATAGGAGTTAAGGCTTTGATTTTGACACTATAATTTTTATATTCTTTCATTTTATCTTCACCTTCAACACCTTATTTGTGTCTGTTCCAAATACATCTATCACCTTAACCATTATTGTGTATTCTCCTGATTCTTCATATCTATGCTTTGCCACATATTCAACCCTTGGGTCTTTCTTCCTTCTGAAACTCTGCCACTGGTTGTGGAATGTATCTCCCTTATAATCCCAATCAATTGCCCAGTAATCTATCAATTCTCTGGAATCTTTGATTTTATCCGCAATCTCTGCAAGTTCTGCAGTGGGCGGAATCTGGAAATCCGTTATTTTTAACTTTACTTCTTTCCCATCAACTTCTTTTTCTATTTCAAGATATGCAACCTCAGGAAATCTTATATGTGGTGCCAGTTCTTTTTCAACCACCTGATCTGGAATCTTCAAAAGTTGCAAATCAAAACCCACTAAGGCAGATTTTATTTCGTTCACAGATGGAATCTGTATGAGTTTCAAATCCACACCATTTTTCTTGGCTAATTCTTTAGCAAGTTCATTTACCTCATAACTCCATTCCCAGCCAAGGACATCCGCTTTGTAAAAATTGTTCGCCCTGCACTCATAAATTACTTTTTCAATTTCATCCATTGTAACTGGAGCATTTAAAGGACCAACATGCACTATCCTATCCCTTTTTCTTCCATGTAAATATCTGAATCCATGCAATGGCTGAGATTGATATAATTTAAGCATGAAAGAGAGATACTCATCCTCTCTATCTTTCCAGTAAATTGTCTCATAGTTTCCTATGTTCCATATTTCAAAAGGTCTTGCAGGTATTCCGTAGACCTTTTTCTTCTCGCTCATCAAGTCCTTTGAATTGTGAATATCAAGCAACCTTTTGCGGGTAACCTGAATTGCAAATTTAGATAAATCGCAACCAATCCATCTTCTTCCAAGTTTCTCCGCTACCGCGAGAGTTGTTCCTGAGCCGCAGAAGAAATCCGCAACGATGTCGCCGGGATTGGATGAGGTAAGGATGATGCGTTTTAAGAGGGCTTCGGGTTTTTGGGTAGGATAGCCTAAATTCTCTGTTTTACTTCTTTTAACAATTGCGTAGTACCACCAATCCTCAGGAACTTTACCCTTTTCCATGTATTCTTTTGTCTTCTCCTCGTCTAATTCACCTTCAAATCCTCCTACATGGACTTCCGATGGAACCCTAATTTCCTCACGATTAAAAACATAATTATTTGTCTTTGAATAAAATAGAATAACATCATGTTTTCTATTAAAACACTTCATATTTGGTGAGCCAGGACCATGATACACCCAGACAATTTCATTAATGAAATTTTCATACCCAAAAATCTCGTCCATTAATACTTTTACATAATGAGATAATCTCCAGTCCAGATGCACATAAATTGTCCCATTCTCAGCCAAAAGTTCCCGCATCAAAACCAGTCGCTCGTACATATATTTGAGATACGAAGCAATTCCTCCACTCCAAGTGTCCTTGTATGCTCTTTCTTCAATTATAGAAGGTGCTTTTTCTATCTGCTCATCTCCAATTTTTGTCCTTATCGTGAAATCAGCACCAGTGAAAAATGGAGGATCAATGTAAATCAAATTTATCTTTCCAGCCCAGCCCTGCTTTACGAGCGAGGACATCACCAGTTTGTTATCTCCCCATATCAGCAAATTTTTCCAATCTTTTGGATAATTCTCTGGCCAGTCCTTTAAATCTTCCTCAAAATCTCCCAGACCAGCCTGTTTTCTTCTGGGTTTGTTGATTGTTTCCACTACCTGAAATGGAAGATTTGGTCTTTCAAAGGGCATTTTATTGCCCAGGTCTATTTTGTCGTATTTTCCGTGCCATAGGAGTTCTACATATTTTTTGTTATTTGCCATGAATATCATCTCCGCTTATACATGGGGTATGATTATTCATCCTTATTTCCTTTTTTGATAGATCTTAGCCCCAATCCTCACTTATCAGACCATCTTTCCATCCCATCGGTTCCCGGCGCCATCTTTCTGGTATCCGGCGAGCATTTCGGGCCGGTCTCTGAACAGGTGGTCCAGGATTCTCTGTACGACGAAGTTTATCATGTCTTCCACCGACGTGGGTTTTGTGTAAAAGGCGGGCATCGCTGGCAATACGACAGCTCCCGTTTCGGCGAGTTTTTTCATCGCTTCAATGTGAAAAACAGAGAGGGGGGTTTCCCGGGGAACCACGATGAGGGTGCGTTTTTCTTTTACACAGACCTGGGCCACCCTTGTTATCAGGTTGTCCTCTATCCCATGGGCGATTTTGGACACGGTATTCATGGAGGCGGGCACTACCACCATTCCCAGGAATGGAACGCTGCCGGATGCTATTGGTGGTGTGAGGTCTTCGTTTTCGTAGTAAAAATCGGCCATCTGGCGGAGGTCATCTGCGTCTTTTCCTGTTTCATGGCGGAGTATCTTTTTCCCGTTGGATGAAAGGACCAGGTGGACCCTGATGCCGCCTTTTTCTCTGACGCCTTTCAGCGCCTTGAGCAATGAGACAGCATAGGGTGCGCCGGATGCCCCTGTTATGCCTATTATCACGTCATCCGCTGTGCCATCGGCGGCAGAGGTTTCATGTTTCATATTCGTGTTGAGGTAACGGTAAAATATAAGAATATCGGGGGTGTTTTATCGGGATACGGTAGTGTGTGGTGCTGTGCCATGGCTCTCTCTGTTGATATGGACTTCTTGCTGGGTCTCGCATTTTCGCTTGGCATGGGGGCTCTCATAGGACTGGAGCGTGAGCGTTTTCACGAGAGGGATATGGTGCTCGCCGGCGCCAGGACTATACCCCTGGTCGCACTGTTCGGTTTCTCTGTGGGGTACATGGCCAGCGCTTTTTCGTTGCCGATAATGGCCGTTGGCGGTTTGCTGGCTGCGACAGCTATTTCTCTTGCGATGATATGGACAAAGGTCTCATACGGCCACAAGGGGTTCACAACAGCCACATCCATCATCGTGGTCTACATGATGGGCTTGATGGAGGGATACGGGCTTTTCTTGCCCGGCGTTGTTCTGGGGGTGTCCGCCACGGCCATACTGGTTTTGAAAGAACCGCTCCACGAGATGGCCTCTGTGCTTACCCGTGAAGAGATAGTCGGGGCGATAGAGTTCCTGTCTCTGTCGCTCATTCTAATACCGCTGGTGTACCCAATCCAGTATGGTGACGTGGTTGGCCGCGGGAAAATAATAGACCCTGTGTGGATTCTCCTGGTTGTCGTCCTGGTATCTGGGCTGTCTTTCGTGTCTTTTATACTCCAGCGAAAATACAGAGACCAGAAGAGTCTGTGGGTCACCGGGTTTTTTGGAGGTCTCGCCAACTCGGAGGCCACGACGGCGAGCCTTTCCACGGTTGCCAGAGAGCATGGGGAAGAGGTTGAGGGCGTGGTTGTCGGGATTCTCTTCGCCAACTCCGCCATGTTCATAAGAAACATACTGGTCTCGCTCATAGCTGATCCCAGCGGCTCTGTTTTCAGGTATGTGGTTCTTCCCCTCCTGCTCATGTGTGCCATTGAGATATCCTTCGCCGTTTCCAGGGGAAAAAAGTTGACCACCACGGCGATTGACAAAGCCACAATATCTTCGCCCTTCGCAATCGTCCCTGCTCTCAAGTTTGGAGGTTACTTCCTTTTCCTCTCGCTGGTTGTCTGGTTTTTCCACGGCTTTTTCGGAGAAAAAGCTGTTTATATAGCGTCCATCGGCGGTCTGGTCTCAAGCGCCGCCGTAACAGCGACCGTGTCTTCGCTCGTTTTTTCACACTCAGTCGCATCAATTGATGCCGGGGTAGTTGTGGTTTTTGCTTCCACTATAAGCACCCTGGGAAAGATTGCCATAGCCGGCACATACTCAAAGGACCTGGCCAAAAAGATCTCACTACCCCACCTTGTAACGGCGGGGGTCGGGGCGGTTTTTGCTGTTTTGATGTTCTTCGCCTATCCCATTTAGGCAATGTTATTGTCCATTGAGTGGTGAACGAGTTTGGGACAGGAAAAAATGGGCGGGGAAAGCAGTCCCCCGGACACAGGCTCGGAAAACATCGCCGAACTGGTAGAAGATGCGGCCATGGAATATCTCGCCCACCCCTCCGCCGACGAGGTCTCCTCCCTGATGGGTCGTGCCAGGAGGGATTTTCCAAAGAAACCCGTGGTTATTCTGGTGGGCGTGTGTACTGTTGAGTACTCCGGGAGGGCCAAAAGTTTTCTCGGGGCGGGGGAGAGGGTGGTGATCATAAAACCAGACGGTGTGGTCCTCGTCCATCGGGTCGGGGGGAGGGACCCGATAAACTGGCAGCCCCCGGGCACTTCGCTGTCCTGGTGGACAGAGGGCGACGATTTCATCGTTGAAGCGGTCCACAGAAAGAGAGAGGAGAGGATGGTAATACGGTTCTCTTCCATCTCAATGGTACTGACAAAGGTGTTGCGGGACAGCGGCGATTTTTCCATTGTTGGAATGGAAAAAGACCTCGTGGATGCGATCGTAGAAAACCCCTCTCTTCTGGAAGAAGGGCTGCAGGTAGTAAAACGTGAGTACCCCCTGGCCAGCGGGTTTGCAGATATTCTCTGCCGGGACAGAGACGGCCGGTATGTGATAGTTGAAGTGAAAAGGAGCGCCGCAGGGCCCTCTGCTGCGTCCCAGCTCCTGGCATATGTGCGTGACGTGCGGCAGAAAAACCCCGGCACCGACGTGAGGGGACTACTTGTCGCACCCAGGATACAGCCAACTGCTAAGAAGCTGCTGGAGACAGAGGGGCTGGAATATCGGGAAATGGAGGTGCCCCGCTCTGAACTGCCCAGAAACCAGCTAACCATGGACTCTTTCATGTGACATATGTGATATAGTGCAATGTGATATGCTGCACATATCGCACGACGCGTGTAGAGTAAACGCATGCGTAAACGCCTGCCAGACCGCAAATTAAAAATACCGAAAAGAGGCTTTGGGGGAACCAATGGAGGTCGTGTGGGCATCGTTTTTGAACCTCGTTGCGGGGCTGTCCCTGATATTGTGGTCTATCGATTTCGTAAGAAACCGTTTTGACGAAACAAAGCTGTTTTTCTCTATTTATATGGCCTCCCTCGGTGCGTGGGGCGTGCTTCTGTTCCTCCTAACGAACACTCCACCCGAACATGAAGATCGGGCCGAGACCTGTGCTCTTTTAGTCAGCGTGAGCATAGCCTTTTTCATAACCTCCCTGGCTCTGTTCACCAGGAGCCTTCAGAAGCCCATCTCCCCGCATGAGATTTTTCTCCTGTCGTTTCCAGGGGCGGCCACCATAGCCATCTCCTTGCTTTATCCCCCGCCCGTCCACTACCACAGCAACATATCCGGGTGGCATTTTGACCTGCACTCGGGATCTTTCACAACAGTTGCCGGCAGCATGTTCATAATAACAATGGGAGCGTACTCATTTTTTTCCCTTTTGATCTCTTACAGTAGAGTGACAAAAAAAGAGCTGAAAAAAAAGATGGTTGTCGTCGTCGGCAGCATAGCCGCTGTTTTTTTCCTGTCTGCCATGATGGTGGTGGTTTACACTTTTGTCCACCCTCAGGGGCCATACCTCGGTCCCTTTGGAGCTTTCATGGCCTCCATACCGCTGATGTACGTCCTGAGAAACAATGGGAAGAATGGGAATCAAAGATGTTAAAAAGTTGCTTCATTTTGAAATAAGCCGAACACGCCACTCTTTTCCTTTTTCACCGGTCTCTGACATCAGCTCAATCAGGGCACCATAGTTTTTCGCTGCAGGACCGGGGTTAACAAACACAGTTCCCTCAACGTTTTCCACGCCCCTGGCCTCGTGTATGTGACCGGAGACGACGAGAGAGGGCTTCCAGCGTTTGACAGCCTCCAGGACGCTCCTGCTGCCACCGTGTGTTCCCATGAAAGTCCGGTCCAGGATGCCAAGAGGGGGCACATGGGTTACCAGCACATCAACACTGTCCCCACCCCCACCGATGGCCCCATCCATTTTTTTCATCTCAGCGTCTATCTTCTCCTCAGATGACCATGTCATGGTTGGAAAGGGCATGGGATTTCCCCCTCCGAAGCCAGCAAATGAAACCCCCATCCAGACGTGTTTTTTTCTGTGCAGAGAAACCCCTCCCCCTTTTTCTATTGAACCTTCAACCTCTGGGGGATCACAGTTGCCATGCACCCCCATGACCTTCACACCTGTGGACGCGATTGATCTTATGAACTTCTCTGCCCACTCCGGTGGACCAAAATGGGTTATGTCACCCGCTATGACAACGGCATCCACATCGTACAGGTCTATCCACTCTCTCGCGAGGTAAGAGGCGGAAGCGGATCCGTGCACATCTGAAAGGCACAGAATCCTCATATCGTAGCGTTTGGCCCCGGACTTTTCCATGCTTTCACCTCCTGCTATCACCTTCTACACAGGTCACATGCCCAGGGAGAGGTCTCTGTAAAGAGAGAGGTACATAAAAACATACCCCAGGACGGCTCCGGTGTTTAAAAAAGGCAGCCCGGCCTGTGGCCTGCCACGCAGGACCATCCTGGCCAGATACACATATGCTACGGAGATGCCCGCCAGAACCCCCAGCGCCACCAGACGCGGCCCCCACACGCCTATGACAGGATGCAGTGGAAGAAAGGCTATGGACGAAGCAGCTAGAACACCCGGCACCACCATGTCTCCCAGGCCCATGTACATCGCCGAGGGCTCTTCCTTTCCCTCAACTTTTTTCCTTATCGCTCCTCGTCTGAAAATTTCCCCATCTTTTTTTCTCCTCCGCCCGCCATGCCGCGGGACAGCCACCAGCATTGGAGCAGATATGCCCAGCACACCGTCGGCGAGTGTGAGCATGTGCTTTGTGACATAAACCGCTATGAAATCGTATATGGCCAGGCCGCTCAGGAACACAAAAGAGGGGAGGATGGCGAAGTTGATTCCCAGAAGCGCCGCTCCACCCCCCGCTATGAGGACTCCCACGGCGTCGTTGAGTCTCCAGTCCCGGTAAACAGCGTTCAGGGCCATCAGAAAGCCTGAAAAGATCAGAGCGCACAGAAATCCCACGTTGGCAACGGCTGTGCCGCGGATACCTATGTAATAGAGGGCCAGAGCGAAAAAGGGATAGAGGACATACAGAAGAATGAGGCCAAAGCCCACATAGAGAAGATATCCCACGCCGCCTCCCCTGCCGCTGCGGAAAGCGAACAGAAGAAGGGCGCTTATTCCTACCATGAAAAAAATGTATATCAAGGGGTTGGTGGGGCTCTCGGGGTTTTCAAAAGCCGTGTTGTACCCGACGATCTGGAAGGGCAGGGAAAATATTATGGCCAGAAAGGTGCTGCTGACGAGCATTACTCCCAGCAAAACAGCCGGTGCAACCTTTTCCCTCACTCTCTCACCACTTTTCCAAACGCCCTGGTGCCGCTGACCTTCTCAATTCGCACCTTGACAATGGTGCCCTTTGCAGTCCCCGGCACGTATATTATATAATCCCCCCTCCTGGCAACACCGTCTCCCCTAGAACCAACGTCCTGTATCATGAGCTCGTAGACCTCACCCTCCTTTATCCGCTCCTCTTTTTCCCTCAGCAAGATCCCCTTTTTGACCTTTATAGGCCGGCGGGCACCACAGGCGTCGCATGCCAGTATGAGAACACGTCCCTCTTTTTCAATGCGCGTATCAGGTCTACCGCACTCAGAGCAGAGCACATAGTTTTCCACATATGATTTTATTCTCGTCCCGATCTGCTGTGGAGTGAGCTTTCCTTTGAAGATTATCCTACGGCCCTGGAGAATGCCACTGGTTCCGAGCTCCCTCTGGAGGTACTGAAAAACGTCCTCCGGGTTCCGGTTGAGAGCGTCCGCTATGTCCCCAAAGTTTCTGAGAACGGTGTTCTTTCCCTCTATGAGGACATCTGGCTCGGGTACCTGGAAACGTTCATGGCGTGCGATGTCCTCTGGAAGCCGGGATTTCGCTCTCTCAACCAGAGACATGTATTCTTCGTCGTTCATCACACCACCATACACGGCCCCATTATAAAATATTTGGCGTTTACCCCCCACCTGTGCCGTTCACCTGTATCGTTCACTCGCCTGACTCGTCCAAGGGCCCTGGTCTGCTCACAGAAACGTTTGCCCCGGTCATGTGGGAGTGTTTTTTCACCAGAGTGCCGTCTCCCAGTATGGTGTTCTCAATTCTGACATCGTCTTCCAGGACGCAATTATACCCGACAACGCTTCCCAGAACAACGCTCTTCCAGCCAACATAGGTGCCATCAAGGACTATGCTCCTCTCAATGCGCGCCTCCTGGTCCACCTTTACCCCCGGGTAGAGGAGGGATTTTTCAACAACACTCCCGGCGCCGATTTCCACACCGTCCCCGATAAAAACAGGGCCGCGGATCACAGCTCCTTTCTCAACCTTTGCCCTATCAGATATCACAGCCCTGCCGCTTATGCGGACACCGTTTTCTTCTTTTCCCTCGCCGTAGTCCACACCCTCCCGGGATACCACGTCCAGCGATGCCGCCAGGAGGTCCCCGGGACGTCCTATGTCCCTCCACAGCCCCCCTATTTTCATGCCATAGAGCGGTTCGCCTTGTTCCAGCAAAAGCGGGAAGACGTTTTTTGAGAAATCAAAAAAGGTGTCAGGCGGTATGTAGTCCAGCACCTTTTTTTCAAGGATGTATATCCCGGCGTTTATCAGGTTTGAAAAGGCCTCTCCCGGCGCGGGTTTTTCCTGGAACCGCACCACCCGCCCATTGGTATCCAGGTCAACGACGCCGAACTCGCTGGGATCCTCCACCTCCGTGAGGGCCATGGTGGCAACAGCGCCCTTTTTTTTGTGAAACTCGTACAGAGCCCTTATGTCCACGTCCGCCAGGACATCCCCGCTGGCGACCACGAAAACATCGTCAAGGAAGTCAGCGACCTTTTTAACAGCCCCCGCAGTCCCGACAGGCTCGGGCTCAAAAGAGTAGAGGACAGACGCACCATACCTTTTTCCGTCCCCCACCTCTTTTATCAGCTTGTCCGACATGTACCCGGTGGTCACTATTATCTTCCTGAAACCCGCTTTTGAGAGCGAGTTTATCACATATTCTATGCACATCCTCCCCCCCACGGGCACCAGTGGTTTTGGCCTTTTTTCCGTCAGGGGACGGAGCCGCTCCCCCTTCCCGCCTGCGAGTATCACCGCCTTCAAACAAACCGCCTCTCCAATGTATTTGTCTCGTCGGCGCTCATATTTCCAGTTTTCCTTTTTTGAAAAGCTCTTCAATCGCTTTGTCCACAGCTTCTTCAATCTTCTGCTCGTCTTCCAGGTGTTTTTTCACCTGTTCGTTGTACTCTTCTATCTCACGCATCTTGGCCAGGTACTCCTCCCGTCTCTCCTTTTTGAAAGCGATTATCTTTTCCCGCATCTCAACAGCTTTGCGGTGGTACTTGTCCGCCTGCTCCCGGAGAGCCATCCCCTCCTCGTGTTTCTTCTTTGCCTCAACAGACAGATGGACTATCTCCTTTCTCAGATCGTCTATCCTGTCTTTGATCTCTCTGTACGCAGCCCCCAGAGCCACGACCTTCTGATGCTCCTCCTCGCCTTTCGCAAAGAGTTCGTCAATTGACCTGTCCAGGTCCCCTATCTCCTCCAGGACTATGTTCTGCTCGCCAAACTCTTTTTCCAGGCGTGCCAGTTCCTCTTTTTTCTCCTTTATCTCCTCCAGGAGACGCCGCTCTTCTTCTATGCTCAGTACATCCGTCTCCTGTTTCCTCTCAAGGAGCATTATCTCTGCTTTCAGAGCGCCGATGTCCCCGGCCAGATTTCTCCTCAAACGCTTTTTCCTGCTGCGCCTGGCATTCACGAGCTCCCTGGCAGCGGACTGGTATTCGTCTCTGAGTTTTTTATGCAGGTTCAACTCCTCCGCTATTTTTTTTCTCTCAGCCATCAGACGGTCCATTTCTTCGTAGAGCCGCCTCTTCTCCGCGTTCAGATTGTTTCTCTCCTCAAAAGCGACACGGGCCTTTGCGTTCAACTCGTCCCTTTTTTCTATGAGCTCCTGGTACCGCTTCTCAGCGTTCTGTATCTCCGCCCGCCTGTCTCTCTTTTTATCTCCCTTCTTATCTCCCTGGTTTTCGTTCCCCATGAGGAGACATATCCACTCTTTGGGATAAATAGTTTTTTCAAAACTCCACAACACAGGCGGCCGCAGGGTATCTGCTGGTGAGGGCACGGGCCAAAGAGAGGCATAGGTGTGGGCGGGGGAGTAATCTTAAATATGACACACGCAGGTTAATATGGGTCAGTGATGAGAAAAAGAGTGGAAAAAGAGTGAGAGGTCTTCACACAGACACGACAATAGGGTGTTGAGGTGCCCCAGGTGGATGCTGACATAAAGAGATACGAGGAAATAGAAAATTCGCCCATCGTCAGAGAGGCCAGTGCTTTGTCGGAGAGAGGGGAGTTTGAAAAAGCCCTTGAGAAATACAGGGAGGCCCTTGAAACTCTGGGCGAGAGCCCCCTTTTATACAACAACATGGGAGTCCTCTACGACGCACTCGGGAGACACGAAGACGCCTTGGAATGCTACAGAAAAGCGGTGGAACTGGACCCCCAGTACGATGTGGCATGGTACAACATGGGCAACGCCTACTCATATCTTGGACGTCTGAAAGAGGCCCTGGAAGCGTATGAGAAGGCGATAGCCATAAGTCCCAACTATGAGCCGGCGTGGTTTGAAAGGGGCGTGGTCCTCGCCCGGATGGGGAAGATAAAAAAGGCGATAGAGTCCTACGACGAGGTCTTGCGCAGGAACCCCGACAACGATGTTGCATGGTACCGCAGGGGGATGCTGCTTGAAGAACTCGGCCGGTTTGATGAGGCGATAGAGTGCTATGACACTATACTGGAGAGGACGCCCTGGTACGAGGACGTATGGAACAGCAAGGGAAACGCCTATTTCGGGAAAGAGGACTACGAAAAGGCGATAGAGTGCTATGACCACGTCATAGAGATGAACCCACGCAACTATGAGGCGTGGAACAACAAGGGGTTCACCTTTTTCACCATGGGTCTGAACGAGGAGGCGCTCAGGTGTTTTGATCTGGCGCTCAAAATAAACCCCAGGTACAAACATGCCTGGTACAACAAGGGCTACACCTACCACGGGATGGGCGAGCTTGAAGAAGCGGCCCGCTGTTATCTTGAGGCGATAAAAATAGACCCGTTTGACGAGGTGGTGTGGAACAACCTGGGAAACGCCCTCTACAACCTCCGGTACTACGAGGAATCAATACCCTATTTTGAGAAAGCAATAGAGGTGAACCCCAACTACGAGATAGCGTGGAACAACATAGGAAACGCTCTGGATAAGATGAAAAAACATGAGCACTCGCTCTTTTATCACGACAAGAGCCTGGAGATAAAACCAGATTTTGACTACCCACTGTACGCGAAGGGATACGCGCTTTTCCACCTGGGGAAGACTGAGGAGGGGCTGGATTATGTCAACCGGTCTCTGGAGCTCAACCCCAGCTACGACCACGCATGGTATGCCAAGGCGGACATACTTTTCAGCATGGGGGACATAAAGGGGGCCATGGACGCCATTGACATGGCACTGAAAACAAACCCGAACTTCGGGGAGGGGTGGATAATGAGGGCCCGGATCCTGGAAAAAACAGGAGATCTTGAGGAGGCCGATTTCTGTTACCGGGAGGCGCTCAGGTGTCTTGAGGGAATACTGGTGCTCACGCCCGAAGACATGGACTCTCTTTTTGAAAAACTTCACCTGCTTAAAAGGCTGGCCATGTTTGACGAGGCGATAAAAACAACGGACGAAATAATACGGGTGGACCCCCACCACGAGGACATATGGGTGGAAAAGGCGGAGATATACCTCACCATCGGCGACTACAGACGTGCCCTTGAGACGTGCGATGAGGGCATATCCCACGGCGCCATAGGCCCGGGCATACTTTTGACAAAAAGCAGATGCCTGCTCTGGGAAGGAGACCTGGACAGAGCGATAGAGACAGCGGAAAAATCTCTGTCTCTGGCAGAAAAGAGAGGAGACAGAGTGGCGGAGGCGGAGGCCCTGGTGGTCCTGGCCCACGCGTTTGACAAAAAAGGACTTGTTGAAAAAGCGGCGGAGACCATAGAAAAGGCCCTTGCGATGGCTGGAGACATGAGTCATGTCTGGACGCTCCACGGTGCAATTCTCAGAGAAAAAGGGCGGGCCGATGAGGCGGAAAAATCTTATCTCCGGGCGCTGGAAATAGAGCCCCTGTGCGAGGTCTGCTGGAAAGAACTTGGAGACCTGTACGCCTCAACCGGCCGCTATGGGGACGCAGAAAAGTGCTATGAGGCGTCCATAGGCATAGACCCGTTTTACACAGATGCATGGGTGCAACTGTCTAATGTGCTGAGACAGACGGGGAAAGAAAAAGAGGCTGAAGACGCGGCAGCCAGGGCCCTGGAAATAAACCCCATGGCCGGAAAACTGCTCCAGATAGATAACACCGAAAACAGAAGCGACCTCACGGCTGAAACGTCTGACAACTGGTCGGATAACGAGAAACCCTGAGAGAGGTTTAATGAGGCAGTTTATTCTCTCACAACTACCCTTCCGTCAACCACGTCTACCTCAAGCAGGACCTTTATGCCCACGCCTATTCTGTCTTCTATCTCCGAGAGGTTTTTGTGTTTGTTGAAAACTATGATAACATCCACCAGATCAACGCCCATCTTTTTGAAAGCATCGGCCACAGGTATGAGAGTTCCTCCGGTGCTTATCACATCGTCAACGAACACAACCCGGTCGCCTTTTTTCAGTCCGTTTATGTAGAGAGGAGAGCGGCTGTACCCTGTCTCCTGGGTCAGGGCGTATTCGTCCGGGAAACCATACCGGCGCTTGCGGACGATGACCATCGGGACACCTGTCTTATGGGAAAGAAGCGTGGCCAGAGGGATTCCCATCGCTTCACATGTCACTATCCTGTCACAGCTTGAAAAGTCTCCGACCTCTGCCATGGCATCCGCCACTTCTTCCAGGAGGGCCGGTTCAACGAACGGTATCCCATCGGTTATGGGGTGAACGAAATAGTTGTAGTCCCCCTTTTTGACTATCGGCACGTTTTCAAGACTCTTAACCAGCAAAGGCAATTCGTCCTTTTTCTTAACAGCCATCTCACACACCACCCGTTTTTCTCTGCATTTCTCTACCGCTTTTAAACTTCTTTTCGTTCTTTTTAGTTTCCAGACAGCATCTTTTTCGCCGCCAGCGAGGCCTTTTCCAGGACCTCTTTTTCGCCGGGGACAGCCCGTTTATACATAAGGATTTGTCCATCGCATATGGCAGTGTCCACGACGCTCCCACTGGCAGAGTACACGACGAGCGAAAAAGGGTTGTGGAGGGGTGTCATCTCCGGCCTCTGTGTGTCCAGGAGAATAATGTCTGCGGGATATCCCTCTCCAAGAATGCCGCTTTTGAACCCCAGTGCCATGGCACCCCACTCGGTGGCCATCTCCACGGTCTCTTCCGCTGGCAGGACAGTTGGGTTCCCTCCGAGCTTTTGTAGGAGGGCGGCGAACTTCATGCTCTCAAACATGTCCAGGTTGTTGTTGCTAGCCGTGCCATCTGTTCCCAGCGTGGGTTTTATGCCGGCAGAGCGCATCTCTCTGTAGGGCATGTTCTTTCCCACGGCGAGTTTCATATTGGACACCGGGCTGTGGCTGGGCCAGACACCGCTTTGCCGGTATATTCTTATGTCCGTATCGTCAAGCCACACGGAGTGCGCTGCCACTGTTTTGGGCGTCAGAACACCTAGCTTGTGGAGGTGGCGCACGGGGCTCTCCCCATATTTTGCGATGGAATCTTCTACCTCTTTTCTTGTCTCAGACACGTGTATGTGTATTGCCAGGTCTTTTTCCTCTGCGAACTCCGCACACCACCGCAACCCCTCGTCGGAGACCGTGTATATGGCATGGGGGGCAACAGCCGCTTTTATCCTTGGGCTGCCCAGATTTTTCACAAAAGAGACGAAATCTTCGGTCTTCTTTATCTCCTCCTCCCTTTTTTCTTCGCTGAAAAGGTCTATCATCCCGTATCCGAGGAGCGCTTTCATGCCGCAGTCCTCTACGGCTTTTGCCACCTCTTCCATGTAAAAGTACATGTCGTTGAAAATGAGGGTGCCAGTTTTTATCATCTCAAGACAGGCAAGCCGTGTGCCCCAGTAGACGAGCTCTGGTGTCAGGCGTGCCTCTGCTGGCCATATCTTTTTTTCCAGCCACGGCTGCAGTTCCATGTCATCGGCGTAGCCCCTTAGCAGTGTCATGGCGGCGTGGGTGTGTGTGTTCACAAGGCCAGGCATAACTATTTTATCCGAGGCGTCAACGACGAAATCTGCTTCCACTCCTATTTTTTCCCCTCTGTCCCTGTTTTTCATTTCCGATATGACCCCGTTCTCTATGTACACGTCCACCCTGTTTTTTTTCAGTGTGAGGGCGTTCTTTATCAATATGCTCCTGGGGTTCCGTGGAAAACCCTCATCTCTATCCTCGCCTGTCATCGTATCACCTTTTTTTCTCCGCCAGCTGGCCCAGGCTCTTCTTCCCACTCTGTGAGGAGCTTTTTTATCAGGAGGATGGTGTTCTGGTGGTTCTCTTTTGCCCTCCTGACTATCTCTTCAAAAGACAGTTTTTCATTTCCTATCCCGTGGGCGTAGTTGTCAACGCTGCTTATGTTTGCGAAGGGGATGCCAAGCTCGGAGGCGAGGGCTGCCTCGCTGCCCATGTTCATTCCCACCACGTCTGCGAAGTTTTTTATCATCTTCACCTCCGCTCTGGTCTCAAGCCTTGGTCCGAGGGTCTGGAAATACACGCCCTCATCGCGGATGGGTAGGCCCAGCTCCCGTCCTTTTTCCACCAGTCTCTTCCTCAGCCCCGCATCCAGAGAGGGGACGGCGTGTACGACCTCCGTGTCAAAATAGGTGTCCACACGGAAAAGCGAGATGAAATCGTGGGGGATGACCAGCGTCCCGGGGATTATCTCTTTCTTAAGAGAGCCGACGCTGTTCACTCCGATGACGAACTCCGCGCCCAAATCTTTGAAAACATACATGTTGGCTCTGAAGTTCACCATGTGCGGCGGGACACTGTGATCTTTTCTGTGCCTGGGAACGAAAAAAACTCTCCAAGGCCCAATTTTGCCCGACATGACCTCAACAGTCCCATGTGGGGTTTCTACAGTCCTTTCCTCTTTTTCAAAGAGACCGGGGAAATCATAGAACCCCGTCCCGGCTATTATTCCGGCTTTTCGCTCCATCTTTCACCACACCACCCCAACATTGACAGGAATAAAAGGGTTTTTGGTATTCCCATCATGTGTACGCTACACTACGAAACGCGCAGGTCAAATAGCACGCACCCAGGCTTTTTTCCTATGAGCGCGTAACGAGCTGTCTATACGTTTAGTGTTATCTGTGCTTCTTTGTTCTGGTCCATCACAATGTATTCCGTTTTGGTTACGTCTGGTATGCCGTCTCCGTCTGTGTCCAGTTCTGCTTGGAACCTGTAGAATGTTTCGTAGTTCATGGTCCCAGAGTTGTCAACCTGGTATTCCGTGACCGGGGTCTGGTAACTTTGTCTGTTGTCTCCGAGGTTCCATAGCACCCTGCCATCTGACTGCGACCATCCCACGGCCACCAAGTTATAGTTCTCGTCCAATATGGCTGTGCGTGCTCCTTCTACCGGGCTGCCGGTGTTGTTTAGCACTCTGGCCCTGGCCCACCACTGTTGCCACACAGCTCCCCCGGTGTTGTTTTGTCCTATTGTGTTGTTTTCGTACAAACCAACCCCGTCCACGGTGTCTGTTCCCAGTAGATATATGCTCCAATTGTTGTGGTCCATTTCGTTGGCGCGGACGACCGGGTGGTAATAGGTGGTGAAATCGGAGTAAACGTATACTCCTGTGTCACAGTATGATACTGTGTTGTTTTTTACTGTGGCGTTTGACCATAACAATACGCCCACGGTGGCATTGATTATTGTGTTGTTCTCTATTACTACGAGGCCGTTTTCTGACACGCTACCATGGGGATAAACGGCTATTCCGACGTGGTATGTTGTTGTGGTGTTGAAATCCGACATAACGTTGTCACGGACCACAGGCACACCGGTGGAAGGCCTGGTGTAAACCACCACGGCCTCCCGGTAGACCTCTCTGAACGTGTTGTTTGAAACAACAGGAGAACCCTCTGAGACATAAACCTCGCCGTAGATGGTGTTGGAGTCAACTACCCCGGTACACTCGTACAAAACAACATTTCCCAGACGCGAGTTGTTGAAAAGGTTCACACTGGATTCTTCACAGCTGACACAGGAGGGGCCAGAAACACTATTGTTTAGGAATATAACACCGTTTTTCACATCCACCCCGTTACGGTAGTTGCTGAAAGCATTGTGATACCCCACAAGAGAGCCGTTCACAACAAGGAGGCTCCCACCGTTACCAACAACCTCGCCTTCGCCGGTGCCCACGTGGAACCACGTGTTATTATTAACCGTGACACGGCTCCCACCCTCTACTGCCAACCCGGTGGGCCAGTTGAAAATTTCGTTTTCTACAACACTTCCCACAGAGTCATTCACAAACGTGATGCCGCGGTGTGCCCGCTTAAACGGCTCGGTAGGAATAACATGTTGGATGTAATACCCTATGCCCTCAACGATGTTGCCCGGGCCAACAGAGACATTCTCGCTGCTTTCAATCACAACGCTATCCCAGTGACCCCACAACCTGTTATTTTCCAGTACAACGCCTTCTGAGTTGTAGACATAGATTCCACGGTCATAAATCCACCTGACAGAGTACCCCCCGCCTCCGCCCGGTGGTGGCCTCACAAGACCAGAGCCTGGAGTATCCCAGTCGCCCGGGAGACTTGGGATCTCTGGTGGCCTCCAGGGCGTGTACGGGTAGCCTTCTGCAGCGTACTGCAAAAACACGTTGTCCACAACACGACATGCGCTCTCGTTCAGGACCAGCCCGTATACGGCGTCTGTGACATTGTTCCCGACAAAAGAAACATTCGTCCTGTACAAATAGGCTCCGGTCCCGTTATACCTGTACAGAGGCAGGTTGAACGGGTACTCGTCAACAGTTTCCACGCCTGTCGCCATGTGATGTACAAAACTGTTATTGTTTATGCTCCCGGTGGTGGTGTTGCCCTCCCAGAACAAACCATAAAGGTTCCAGTAAAAAGTGTTGTTGACGACTTCGCCGTTGCTATGGTCGCTCCATAAACCAAGATAATTGGCTGTGAAATTGTTTGAGACTATTGAAGCTTCTTTTTGCGGGGAGATGTAGAGACCATATTTGTTCTCTATGAACTTATTGTACGAGACGCTGAGCTTGCTGCTCTCGGTCCATAGGCCAAATTGGTTGTGCTTAAAAGTGTTGTATTCTAGGTTTGCTGTTCCTCCTGAGGAAACGTAGATTCCATATGTTCCTGTGTCAAACACGTTGTTTGTTATTTCGGCCATGGCTCTGTCATGTAAAGACGTTCCTGTATTATATTCTGATATGTTGTTTGACGATATATATGTTGCGAAGTTTTCTCCATAGTATAGGTCTATTCCGCAACTGGTGTTAATGAATGTGTTGTTTTCAATGTACAGATTTCTGGTTATTTTTGAGTTTGTCAGCGGGTGTAATAATATTCCTGTTTTGCTGTTTCTAAAAGTGTTTCCTTTAATTTTGCTGTTGTTATATAGAAACTGCCCGTTATAAGCGGTTGCATAGAGTATAGTTTTATAGTTGGTGAATGTGTTGTTGACTATGTTTAATATCTTGTTTCCAAAACAATTTATAGATGTCGTTGTTTGCTTCCCTGTGAAGGTGTTGTTAATTAGCCAGCCACTGCCTCCCCCGGGTCTGAAAAGGAAGTCCCCATTTTCTTCTGTGAATCTGTTGTGTACAAAGTAAAAGTTGTAAACCCCGCCTCCGCACGTTTCTGTTAAAAATGCGAGGTTGTTTTGTATGAAAGTGTTGTTTTCTATCCACAATTTTACTTCTGGTCCTCCGCTACCGGTTTCATACCCATAAATTGAAGATTTGGCGTAGCCGCTCAAAAACCCGTTCTCTCTGAAGGTGCTATTTGTTATAGAAACACTGGCGTTTTTAGAATAATAAGGGAGGTGTACAGCGACATCTGTGTTGTTGTAGAATACTGTGTTGTTTATGAGAAGTACTTTTGTTGGTGAGGAGAGATATGCTATTCCGTAAAACACTCCCCTTTCCGTGTTAGAAATGGTACAGTTGTCTATGCTGAAGTTTATGATGGGATAACCCCTATAAGACGCCAGATAAATGGCCGTTGAGCCATAAAAAACCCCTACCGGATTAGTGGTTGGTGTGAGATTATATATCTCGGAATTCTTTATTCTCATATTATTGGATGAGAAAACGTAAATGCCTGTGTTTTCTATGTTGTGTATTTCTGCATAGTCTACAGTGATTTTTTCTGTGTAAGTAGCTTGCAATCCCATGCTTGTGTTTTTTATTTCAAAACCAGAGAGCACACAGTTTATAGAAGACAGCACATGTATTCCTTTTCTGAAATCTCCAACTAACGCCCCTTTTATAGTTGTATTATTAGATGCGGCGACCTCAACACCAAGAGTTGCTGCTGTGGACATCGGGGGTAAAACCACAGTAGACCCAGTAGCGTTTGCCACTATTACTTCGCCTGTGAGATATGGAACTGTGTACTCTGAGCCGTTGAGGTTTGAAACATATCTTACGGGCAGGTTGTTTACGGTGTTGTTCGGCGGGATGTCATGCGACGAGAAATATCTGGATAAATCGTATAAACAATCTCTTCCGGTTAAGAAGATGCTGGTGTTTACCAAAGAGTTTTCCCATAAGGATATGTTTTCCGATGACGCAAGCTGGGCTCCCCAATATTCACCATTTTTAATAGTGTTCTTTTGCACCATAGTATTCTTCGTGCAAACCAGTAATATCCCGTAAGAACAGTTCTCCATGGAGATGTTTTTTATCTCTGTGCCTGTGTTGCTCCATCCCGTCTCTACGCCCACCACTGCGTCTTTTATTGTGGTGTTTTTGCCGACAAAAGAAACGTTTGTGCAATTTGCCACGATCAATTGTCCCACATTTGCCAAAAATATTTCTTTTTCAGTCTCATTTTTATAGTAATAAACCGGCTCCCCATTTACAAGATTTGATTTTATCGTATGCGTGTTGAAATAAGACCTTTTGGACGGTTCTGTTTTTGTGTTTATTGGGGAAATGAAAATCCCTCTATTCATTGTGTTGTTAGTTATCGTGATCCCAGTAGAAGAGCGCAAGTATATGTCTATATAGGACGTATTTGTAAATGTATTGTTGTCAACGGTGTTATCTTGGACAGAGTATAGTGTCACGCCTATTCTTGTGCTATTAATAATGTTGTTTGATATTTTTGATCGGATTGTGGTCTTTTTGAACATGATGCCGCTGCCGGTTCCAGGTACTAAGCTGGAGATTGTGTTGTTTTTGATGGAAATGTCCCAGCCGGTTACGTGTATTCCACCACTTATCGGGTTTACAAGCAGGGTGTTGTTTGTGACTTTTGTGTTTCTGGCTGATACCAGATAGATGTCCCAGCTGCCTCTTTTTGTTCCTGTGTTTGTGCAAACTGTATTATTTTCTACTATACCGCCGTTGACGTGTGAGAACACTATGCCTCCGAGCTCGTTTTCTGTGTTGTTTATTGTGTTGTTTATAATTATTGGGTTTGATGTGTAAACTATGTACATGATGTAGAAATCATTGAAACCGTCAATCACGTTGTCTTGTATATTTATTTGAGATGTTTTTGTGGTATATATCACATTGCTGTAATATATGTTGTGAAATAGGTTGTTTTTTATCGTCACTCGGCTATATTCTCCCGTAACACGTATTCCCGCATATGTTGTAAAGTAATTGTTATGGATGTACGCTCTGCTGTTTTCAACAAAAACGCCATATTTGTTTCCGAGCGATTGCATACTAACAGGGTCCCATATCCTTTTTAGACTAATGTTTTCTACGATTAGAGAGCTGTTGGCGTGGGCTTGTATGGGTGTTGCCATGCCAGAGGGGGCTGTGATAGACGTGTTTCGTAGGCGGGCCGTGGACCTTTCCAGATAGAGGTATATTGTCCCTGTTTCGCCGTATTTGTATTCAAAAGAGGCGTTCACTATTTCAGCCGCGCTGTTTTTCAATAGTATTCTTTTCTCTCCTGCGTTTGGGGCCAGGAGGGTGTTTTCTATTTTTCCGATGGACTCGTTTAAAATAACAGGAGCTGTGGTGGTTTTTTCTATATGTGAGTTGTGAACAAAGATCGTGTGATACTCGTCCTGTGATTTAAAGAACAGCTGGAAGGAGTTGTTTATGGGTATAAAAGACTCTTCTCCCACGAATATTTGCTTTGCTGGTTTTCCGTCAATAAAGGCCGTGATGGTGGCTGATGAACCGAGGGGCTCGTAAAGAAACAGTGGCCACTCTCCGTTGGCGGACACCGTTCTGTCAATGTACTGTTTCTGTCCGTTGCTGTCGTTAACCCACAGGGTGAAACGGTGGTTTTCGTTGTCACTGCTGAGATTTATGTGCAGATACCCGTTTTCGTACCAGACAAAAATGCCCAGATCCCCTCTCTTGTAATCTGGTTTGCCCCATGGGTTGAGGTCGCCGCTTTTCTCGGCAAAAATTCCGACACTGGTGTTTTTTATTGTGTCTCCGCTAAGTTCCAGTCCTCCCCCGCTTGCTAAATAAACACCACTATTGCTGTTGTTCTCAATGCTACAGTTCACAACCTCAGCCGAGCCCCCGGCTATAAATACTCCACTATCAGAGGAAAAACGGATAACACAGTCAACAATCTCTGGCATCCCGTTCTCGTCAACAAAAACTCCGGAACCGTTTCCACCAACACCCGCTCCGATAATCTGAGTGTTTTTTATAACAGGCGAGCATCCAACAATATAGATATTGTGTGTTTTATCATATTTTATTGTGCTGTTCTCTATTCTCGCCGTACTATCAGAGTACAGCTGTATTCCTCCTTCGTCGCCACCTGTGGTGTTGCCCCACGTCCATCTCACCATGCTTGTGTCTGTGTAGGGGCTGGTTATGTTAAGCCATCCGTGGACGATGAACTTGTATGGACAATCCTTATATGCAGGTTCAACTTTGCTGCTTAGTATGTTCAACTCACCGCCATGCTCAACGATAAGAGAATACGGTGGGTAAAAATCAGGATTTTCTGATGCTATTCTTAGTGTGCTGTTTTTTATGTACACGCGGCCTGTGGAGGTGACTGTAAAGTTCCCTGCAATAGCATCGGGGAATCGGTATGTTTTGTTCTGTGTTTCGTTGTAGTATTTTACGTCGTTCCACCAGATAATAATCCCGTTCTCTATCTCGCAATATCCGGTGGCAACCCAGTCGTTTTCAGATATCTCAGCATTAGCCCGTACCACGTTTACTCCCACATCCAGTTCGTTGTTTGTTCTGTCTTTTTCCAGGGTGTTTTCCAGTGTTGTTGTGATTGTGTAGGTGCCTGTGCTGGTGGGGGTCCATGTGATGCTTGTTTCTGCTGTTTCTCCCGGGGCTATGGTGTCTATGGTTGTTGTTCCTATGAGTGTTCTGCTCTCTTCTCCCGGGGGTGGGTCGTAGAAATAGATCGTCACGTTATGTGCTTTTGTGGGGCCGTGATTGTAAACCGCTGCGGTGATTGTCACCGGTTTGTTCTCCACGGCTACCAGCGCGTCAAAGTCTATGCTGGTGATTTCAAGGTCCGGAGAAAGAAGTGTCATGGCATCTTCCAAAAGGTCTGGTTCCAGTTCATAGACCATGTACATCATGTCCCAGCCTTGGTTGATTTCTTCTAACGGGCTGTGTCCTCTGGCTATCGTTTCCAGCGCTTCAACATAGTGGCGCATGGCGTTTTCCAGAATCTCTTTGGCAGGATGGCCAAGGTCCTGGCTGAGAACACAGAACACGTCTTTAACCGTATCAACAAGGTCATCCACATATTCGCGCCCGTACAACGCCACCCGTATCGTGTCCAACAGGGTGTATTCTATTTCCAGGTGGTTGCCATCCCTGTAAACCATGTATAGGGCGTCTGTTAAAAAGGACACGGTTTTGTCTGTTCGGCCACGCTCGTACATCCACAGTGCCAGGTCCAAAAACCTCACAGCGCTTTCCAAGAAGTGGGTTTGTGGGAGAGTTTCTATCATGTCTTTTGAGAGGTTTATTAGATATGGCACGGTCCACACGGTGAAATTGGCTGTGGCATTGTTGTTGTCTTCATACACCTCTGTCACACTGTTATCCGGGTCAATCATAGCCTTAACACTGTGAACACCACCAGAAAGACCACTAGTGTCCAGCACATATCTTATCGTGTCAGTTGTAAAAGCGTAGTCTGGCTCAAAAACCCCGACAGAGACACCGTCCACCCATATCTCCACACGACCACACAATACGATGTCTCCGCCTACTACGACGGTTACTGTAACCTTTCCTCCAACAACCACGGGGTCAGGGCTTATATCAACCCGTTCTATGTAAAGGTCTGGCCCGGCCAGGCCTCCGGGAGAAAGAAAAGACGGGCTCACATCGCCACCACCATCGGGGGTCTCCTCTAGGGAGTCATAGGTGTTAGTGTTTGTTTCTGGGAGAACAGGTCCTTCTGGCGGGTCCAGAACTATAGTCCCAACGCTTGTACTATATCCGTTCCAGGTTACTGTCCTGTTTTCTACGCAGACGCCGTTTGTGAAAACCAGCCGCAAAACGTCTCCGGGGCTGGCACCAACCACTTTGGCAGGGTCTATCACAAAACTACCATTAACAGCCCACGTGCTGTTAGCAACACGTGTGCCAAGGTCTGCAACCAGCACCAGGGCGGTGATCGGCTCGCCGTATGGGTTTGTCACAAAACCGGTTATAACACCATTTGCCGGATAAACAGGCGTGTTTTCTCCGCTGTTAGTAGACGTTGAAGACGTTCCCATTTCTTGGGAGCTGAGCACGCTCCCTGCCGGGACAACAATCACCACAGCCAGCAAGAGCACAAACATAGGGTGTAATCCCCTCGCTGACAAAGACTTTTCCCCAACAAACTCACTCATCTTATTTTCCTCCTAAATGGCTCTATATAGGTGTCCACGTGGTGTATGTGTCGCATAGGATGAAGAGAGCGTTAGCGTTCCACGTCATGGGAAAGACCATGCCAAGAGTGTTCTCCTGAATCGCAAAATCATCACTATTATCACTCCCATTATAAATACGATAAACTTGATTTTCTTCATCCCAGTCAGCCACCGCCAGGATATGAGAATTTTGTGCCATGATGTCGCTGGCATACAAAGTATTGTTGCTATATGGTATAGAAACAAGGTTCCAACCCACACACAAACTCAGTGAGAGAGGAGCCGTATAATTGATCCCGTTTGGCGTCCAATAAACTATCCCACTGACATTCTTCAAATGCACCAAATAACCCAAACTATAATCCACAGAAACATTGTTTGTCCCACCAATCGCCTTAACCCACTGCTCCCAGTGGCCTTTCCGATACCATACTATTTCTGGTACTGTTCCGCCTGTGTCTCTTTCTATCATCGCAGCAAGATCCCCCACCCTTATGTCGCCGAGATAAGAGGGTAGAGCCAAATAGTTGTACCCGTTGGTTAGTGGGATGGACCCGGGGGGTGGGAATGGGGGGCTGCGCTTGTAGTAAACCTCGCTTTTGCCTGTTCTGCCGTCGTCCCACACAAGATGCATTTTGTCATCTTTTGACACGGTAAAATCATAGCCATAACTACTGTTTGGCACGTATGCTACAGGAACAGGCGCACTCCAGTTTTCACCAAAATCCTCACTGTACATATAACAAGTAGAAGGAGGAGACGTCTTATTAGTCCCAAACATCAAATGAATAACACCCAAACTATCCACACAAATCCTCGGAGTACCACTAGTACAATTATCCCACGTCAATCTTTGTTCTGGAAACCACGTGTCTCCGAGGTCCGGACTCCTCCGAAGATATATTTCGTCTTCTGGTGTGCGGTTTTCCCAGACTACAAAGATCCAGTTATCATAAATGGCCATGCTACCATCAATACTGTCATGCTCGTCATGATAACTCAAAAGCACTGGCGTAGTCCAAGTCTGCCCAAGATCAGAAGACTTAGTAAACATCGTCTCATAATAACCAGTATCCGGAAAACCACGATCAAACAACAAATAAATATTACTACCATTAACCAACACCCACGTAGGAATATCATCATACCTATCATCCACATCAGTTATGTTCGTAACTCTTATCTCAGGCCCCCACGTAGTACCATTATCCAGACTAACACGCAAATAAACAGAATTAGAGCCCAAGGCCGGGTGGTCCCTGTCATCCCCCCAAACCACCACCACAGTACTACCATCAACAGCTATGTGCGGCCAGCTACTATAACAGCCGTCTATTTTGCTCAGGTTGAACTCGCCAATCCATGTTCTGCCTCCATCGTGGCTGATGTTTATCCATGTTTCAGGAGCATTGTTCCTGGTATCACGCCAAACGACATAGACATGTTCGTTGTACGAAGCTATGTCCGGGAGCCCACTCTCAGGCTCCTCTCTATAAGAAATGTTTATGGGAGTTGTCCATGTTTTTCCCCCATCCTCACTCCTACAATACTGTATATGATCATAGAGAATAGGAACAGACCCCCACCACGTCTCAAAAGCCACATGAACCGTGTTACCAGAAACACTTACCACAGGATCCCGGGACTTATACACGTCACTACTATCCGTCAACTCTATGTCCTCAGACCAACCCAAACCGCCACGAGTCAAAACACCCACAGGCGCTTTTGAAGGGAGAGGAGGCAACTCTGGGGTCCCGGATACCTCCTTCACATCATCTTTTTTTTCGCTCGGTCTCGGGATCCCAAAACGTAACACCACAACAAAAGATACCATAACAACAACGATAACAATAATTAGAACAACAAAGACTTTCAAACGATTTATGCCTGCGCCACATACCATCAAATATCCCCCCTTGTAGGTAGTATACGGTTCATCAACAATAAGTATTATGGTGTATATAAATGTTGCTCCCATGAAAAAAGTGTATGTCAAGTTATTAACTTATCTCGCTATATATTAAGATAAAAGACGCAAACACATTTACGCCGGCGTCCAAGTCGTATAGTCATCGCATAAGATGAAAAGGTTGTTTGCGTTCCAGGTCGTGGGAAAAACCACCCCAAGGGTGTTTTCCTGTATCCGAAAGTCCATGCTACTATTACTCCCGTTGTAGATTCTGTAGGTTTGTTTTTGTTCGTCCCAGTCTGCCACCGCCAAAATATGCGGGTTCTGGGACAGAATATCGCTGGCGTATAGTGTGTTGTTGGCGTAGGGTACTGGTATCATGTTCCATCCAACACACAGGTTTAATGGGAGGGGGGATGTGTAGTTTGTTCCTCCCGGGGTCCAATACACAGTGCCATTAACATTCTCCAAATGCACCAAATAACCAAGAGAATAATCCACAGAAACATTGTTTGTCCCACCAATCGCCTTAACCCACTGCTCCCAGTGGTTGCTCCTGTACCATACTATTTCTGGGACTGTTCCGCCTGTGTCTCTTTCTATCATCGCAGCCAGGTCACCAACCCTTATGTCGCCGAGATAAGAGGGTAGAGCCAAATAGTTGTACCCGTTGGTTAGCGGGATGGACCCGGGGGGTGGGAATGGGGGGCTGCGCTTGTAGTAAACCTCTCTGGTCCCGGTTCTGTTGCTGTAAAAGACCAGGTGTTTTATGTTGTCGGAAATGACCATGTCCGGGGCTGTGCTGAAACCTGTGGAGTTCGTCAGCTGGATAGGAGTGGACCAGTTTTCTCCAAAGTCTTCGCTTTCCATAAGCCATATCTGCGTGGATCCACCCCGTGCGTCAGCAAAAACAACGAACACATTACCAAAACTGTCCACACAAACCCTTGGCCCACCACTCACATTACTATCCCACGTCAATCTTTGCTCCGAAAACCACGTGTCTCCGAGGTCCTGGCTCCTGCGAAGATATATCTCGTCTTCTGCTGTGCGGTTTTCCCAGACTACAAAGATCCAGTTGTTGTAGATGGCGAGGCCGCCGCTGTAACTGTTGTATCCGTCGTGCTGGCTCAGAAGAACTGGCGTGGTCCAGGTCTGTCCGAGGTCTGTGGATTTCATAAACATCGTCTCAGCATAACCCGTGTCGTTGAAGAAGCGATCAAACACGAGATAGACATTGGTGCCGTTGACCAAAACCTGTGTTGGGATGTCGTCGTATCTCCAGTCTATGTCTGTTATGTTCGTAACCCTTATCTCGGGCCCCCACGTGGTGCCATTGTCCTGGCTGACACGCATATAAACAGACCGAGAACCCTCTTCCGGGTGGTCTCTGTCGTCTCCCCAGACTACTACCACTGTGTTTTTGTCAACTGCTATGTGTGGCCAGTTGCTCCAGTTTCCGTCTATTTTGCTGAGGTTGAATTCTCCTGTCCATGTTTTTCCGTTGTCGTGGCTGATGTTTATCCACACTTCCGGCACATTGTTGTCTCTTGTGTCGCTCCATACGATGTACACGTTGTTTTCCCAGCATGCTATGTCTGGTGCTTTTGAGTATTGGTCGTCCACGGCGGAAACGTTCAATGGCTCTGACCACGTACGCCCACCATCAACCGAGCGAACATACCTGACCTCCACGCGGGTGTCAAAGCCTCCGTAGCTCCAGTAATCCTGATATGCCACGTGGACGAAATCACCCCAAACAGCCACGACAGGCTTCTCAGAATCATAAAAACTACTGTTCGTCACCTGGATGTCCTCAGACCAGCCCAAGTCGCCACGAGTAGAAACACCTTGGGGCGTTCCCGGCGGACTTGGGGGACCCACGTCTGGGAGACCTGTTTTTTGAGACCTCATCACGTCTTCTCTGTCCACTTCTTTACGGACGGTGTGCTGGCTGTCCAGCCACACCACACTAACAACAGCAGAGAGCAATATGAGCGCAACCAACAACACACTAAACCCTTTACGTTTCACAGAAAAAAGAAGGGGCGGGGAGATAAAAATCTTTCTGCCAAAGAAGCGGGTGTGCGGCATATGCAAAATACTTTAACAGTTGTTCCTGTCAGGGGGATGCGGAAGTTGAATGATAAGAAGGTCCGCTGCATTATCAATTCGGGGTACCACAGGTAGTCCCGTCCTGTTATATACCCCTATCCGTCCCTCCCGTTTCTTATCCGACACAGGGGGTAAAATATCATTAGCAAAACAGACAGTACCGCCAGCCCCACTCCGATACCCATGCTATCAGCCACATAGCCCACCAGGGGGGCCAGAACAGCCGCTATGGCGGTTTTCAGGAGCGACTCAACGCTGAAAGCGGATGCAGTGGTGGTCTCCGGCACCTGCTCTGTTATGTAGCCAACGTTGAGCGGGCGGCGTATGTTTTTCAGAACGTAGAGGGCCACAAAGAACCCGGCGGAAATTGAGGCCATGTAAAACCCTGTTTTTGCAGGCCAGACATCAGAGAGCAAAAGCACCGCCCCGGCCATGAAAAGAACGCCCGCACCAACCAGAAAAGTGGAGTTTATGGCACGGGGCAGGCGGCCAGCCCTTTTTTCCAGTTTACCCGCCTTGCTTGAAGCGAGAGAGGTCAGCAGATAGAGAGCGAAATAGACAACCCCCACCACCACGGCGACCCTCTGCCTGCCGTCCAGGTAAAGAAAGACAGGCATCCCTATGGCAACCGCTTTGAGTATCGGCTGGAGATAGTGTTTTGCCACCTCAAAACCGCCATCGTATGCGGATGAGTTGAAAACACCACGCCACACATCTCTGTTACTGAGCATAAGCACAAAATCCCTCTTCAGCGACGCAAATCTCGCGCGGAGGGTCTCCCGCCTGCTATACCTGTCTCCGCTTTCTTTTTTGTTTCCTGGCCTGTAGGGGAGGTCCAGGTATTTTGGATACGTGGCTATGTTCAGCATGTCCGCCAGATAGGGAACTGTGGCCACCAGGAAGACGAGCCCGTAGTCGCCGGTGAAAAACACCAGGGCCGCTGCTATCATGGAGTTTATGGCTGACCCAAGCTGTGAAAAAGCCCTGGTGTGGCCGTAGTAGTCCACCTTTCTGTCCAGGATTCCTTTTATGCGCAGGTGTCCAAGAATAAGCGCCTTGTGGGTCCCCGTTCTGAAAGCGTCCCCCAGGCCAAGAAGGAACATGGCAACTGCGAAGGGGAGAAACGCCCTGAAAAAGTAAAACGTCAGGAAGGCGGCGATATACGAGGAAAATGAGAGCAGGAGCGCCTTTTTCCTGCCGAAAACGTCGGCGTAAACGCCGCTCGGAATCTCAATCAGGGTGGTGGAGACCATCTGTATGGAAACAAGCACGCCTATCTCTGTGTAACTGAAGCCCAGCGAGAGGAAATACAGGACCATGAACGGCTCGTAGAACCGGAGGTTTTTCAGAAAACCGTAGAGGGCGAAACGGGGAAACATGGGATCACGGTACGGATAGCCGCTCTCGCCCAAAGTATCCCCCCATGGCATCAGAACAGCCCCGTTATCCGCCCGTCGTCCGTCAGGTCTATTTTCGTGGCCGCTGGTTCTCTGGGCAGACCGGGCATCGTGGTTATGGTCCCCGTGGCCGGGACTATGAAGCCAGCACCCGCTGAGACACCCACGGATCTCACGGTTATTTTGAACTTTTTAGGCCTTCCGAGCAACTTCGGGTCGTCGCTGAGAGAATACTGGGTCTTTGCCATGCATATGGGGAGGTCTCCCAGCCCCAGGTCCTTTTCTATGTGCTCTATTGACTTTTCCGCCTCAACAGTGTAAACAACCCTGCTGGCGCCGTAGACCATCCTGGAGATGGTCTCTATCTTCTCTTTCACAGGCACATCCAGGGGATATATGGGCGAAAAATCGCTTCCACGACCCGCCGCTTTCACAACTTCCTCCGCCAGAGACAGCCCTCCCTCGCCACCCCGCTCCCTCACATCCGCCACGGCCACAGGCACGTCCCTCTCTTCGCAGAACCGCTCTATCTCCCGGTGCTCCTCATCTCTGTCTCCCCTGAAGCGGTTTATGGCGACCACCGCAGGGACACCGAACATCTCAACGTTTTCTATGTGCTTTTCAAGGTTGGCCAGCCCCCTGCGAAGCGCGTCCAGGTCGTCTCCTCCCCCATGCCTCTTGAGGGCCCTGGTGGTCACCACCACAACCCCCACATCGGGGCGCAGACCGCCAACCCTTGAAACTATGTTGAAAAACTTTTCAGCCCCCAGGTCGCTTCCAAACCCCGCTTCGGTGACAAAAAAATCGGACAGCCCCAGCCCCAGATGTGTTGATATAAGGCTGCTCGTTCCGTGAGCGATGTTGGCGAAGGGTCCTCCGTGCACAAAAGCGGGGACCCCCTCAACGGTCTGAACCAGGTTTGGCTTCAGGGCGTTTTTGAGGAGGGCGGCCATGGCACCCACCCCGCCCAGATCTCTGGCTCTGACCGGGCTGCCGTCTATTGTATAAGCGGTTATTATCCTGCCTAGACGCTCTTTTAGGTCCGGTATGTCTCTGGCCAGACAGAGAATTGCCATTATCTCGCTGGCCGCTGTTATGTCAAACCCCGACTCGTGTGGCATGCCGTGTTTTGGTCCCCCCAGGCCCACAACGATGTTCCTCAGGGCCCTGTCGTTCATGTCCATGACCCTTTTCCACACAACCCTGCGCGGGTCTATGTGGAGCGGGTTCCCGTGGTGCATGTGGTTGTTCACCAGAGCAGCCAGTAGATTGTGAGCAGCCGAGACGGCGTGCATGTCACCCGTGAAGTGGAGGTTTATCTCCTCCATTGGCAGGACCTGGCTGTATCCCCCGCCGGCGGCTCCCCCTTTTATTCCCATCGTCGGTCCTATACTCGGCTCCCTTATCCCCAGCGAAACCCTCTTGCCCATACGGGCCAGCGCCTGAGCCAGCCCTATGGTGACGGTGGTCTTTCCCTCTCCAAACGGGGTGGGGTTTATGGTGGTAACGAGGATGAGTTTTCCTGGAGAACGCTTTCTCGCCCTCTCCACGGCCGAGAGGGACACCTTCGCTATGTTCCTCCCCCAGAACTCTACCTCTTCCGCCATCAAACCGGCTTTTTCCGCTATCTCATCTATCGGCCTCAGAGAAACGCTCTGCGCTATTTCCACATCAGATAGATACCTGGACGCCATGATGGGAAAAAAGCAGGGGAGATATTAAAAATGTGGCCCCGTGCTCATACGGTCTAGTGTGTCTCCGGGAGTTCCATTGGCGCCCCGTAGAGCAACATTGTTGAGTCGCTGCTTCGCTCTTCATCTATGGTCCAGACCCATTTCCCCTCCGCCTCACGTGTGAAGGGGCTGAGCCATTCCCCGGACCTGTCTATCACCGTATAGACCCCGTTGTTTATTCTGTACAACCTTGAGCCGCCGCCCTGTGGCCCATCATAGGACACGGCGAACGTGCTCTTTCTCGGCGTGGCTGTTGCGTCCCGCAGCCCGGCAACGGGTTCAAAAGACCAGCAAAGGACACTGTTTTTTATCTCCATCTCTAAAGAGCAGTTGTACACCGTGGAAGAACTGGAGCGTGCGACGTTCATGGTGCCGGCGAAGTCCTGTGAGTTGTAGATGAACACTCCTGTCCCACTGGTTGAGGCGATTTCCACAGGCGAGTCCACAACAAGGTTTATTTCAAAATGGGGAACAGAGACCATCACCACGTACCAGATACCGGGCATAAGCTTTACCTCTATGTTTAACTCAGACTTCCCCCCACCCGGGAACGTGTAGCCATCCCTGTCGTAGGAGTTGTTGAACGGCCCAACATCATACTGTATGTGCACCTCTCCAACAGTGTTCCCCCATCTCACAGACCTAGCTACTATCGCGAGCTCAAGGTTTTTGCCCGATAACAGATAAAGAGACTCAAAAGAATACTTTTGTTCATTGTTATCTATGTAATATGTACTGTAATTAATATTTAACGTTGTCCTTTCAGTGACATTCAATAGCACAGCACACCATCTATTCTTTGTCTCAGAATCGTAACTAAACCTTTTCGTTAAAGTTTTGTTGTTCTCCACACCAGCACTCCCGGCGTGTACATCCTCGTTGCTGATGTTTTCCTCTTTTTTTATAGACAGGGGAAAAATCAGAAGAGAAACGAGAACGAAAACGCTCAGACAGACCAGAGCCAGTTTTTCTACACGCCGCATACTACACCGCCACGAATATTATTTTACTAAATTGTGTCCCCCAGAATAGTATCATCACCTCAGTTCCGAAAAGTACTTCTTCAAGTATTAGAAGGTCATAGGACTCGTAGGGGTTTTTGTTTTTTCGTCCATTCAGTTTTCTGACAAATCGTATTGGCGACCTGGGGTATCCGAAGAAAAACGTGACAAAGATGACAGCCGGGAGTCCCATCATGGCAGCAATAGGTGCGTCAATAACAGTCTCTGGCTCTAAAACGGCCAGGTATGCTAACACAACGACCAGGCATACAAGAAGGACAATTAGAGCAGCGTGCAAGCGCTTCCGTGTGCTCAGGCGATGGAGCATCCACATATTGCCCACGACCATGAGAAAAAGCGACGCAAAGCCATACATCCAGCATGCCCAGCCAACGTCTATAAAAGCGTTGCCTACCCCTGTCACGACAATGAACACGTGAAACAGCCCGTAGAGCGCGCATGAGACCGCAAACACGGAGTCCAGGAGGTTTATTCTCATCTTTTTCCGCCCGTTTATATTATGTAAATTCGCTTATATGTATATATCGGCAGTTGTGCAAAAAACACACAAAAAACCCATAAAGATGTTAACAAAATGTTAACATCGGACGTAGAGAAGTATTTTCTGAGCGGGGTTCTGGGCGTGTGGTATCAGGCGAGAATGAATCCGGCCCCGGGTGATGTTTATATATTCCATCTGTGAATGTGACTATCCGTATGCGTGTCTTCGTTGACCCATATGGTTGCACCCTGAACCAGGGCGAGGCGTACATGATAGGGGAGCTCGCACGCTCCATGGGCCATGAGGTGGTTGAGAGAGAGGAAGAGGCCGACGTGGTCGTCCTTGGCACGTGTGTTGTGATTGAGAGGACGGAGCGGGACATGTGGAAGCGCATAACCCGTCTGGCGGAGAGCGGCAAAAAACTGGTGGTCAGTGGATGTCTCCCCCAGGTTTTTGGAGAGAAACTGGCCAGTATAGCGCCGGAAGTCTTTGTTGTCCCGCCGGGGAACATGGACCTTGCGGCGGATTTTTTCTCGTCGGAGAAGCCAGATAACGGCGTGTCCCTGAGACCGGGTGTTGTGGGAGTGGTTGGCTATGTGCCCATTGCCACCGGCTGTCTGGGCAACTGCGCATACTGTATAACTCATCTCGCCCGCGGGCGTCTCCGCTCCTATCCGCCATGCGATGTGGTCAGGTGGGTTGTGGACGCTGTCAGGCGGGGTGCCAGGGAGGTGCGTCTCAGCGCCCAGGACACGGGGGTTTACGGGTTTGACATCGGGACGGACCTGCCCTCTCTTCTCCGGGAAATAGGTGGTGTCAGGGAAAAAATCGGGGGCGGGGTGCCGGGGGATTTCATGCTCCGCGTTGGGATGATGAACCCCCTTGGCCTGAAGAGGATATCTGCTGGCCTTGTGGACGTCATAGGCGGCGGGGGCGTTTTCCGCTTCCTGCACCTGCCTGTCCAGAGCGGGAGCGATCGGGTGCTCTCTGCCATGAGGCGGGGCTATTCCGTGGAAGAGTATGTCTGGCTGGTTGAAGACCTTCGGGACCGGCTGGGCAGTTTCACATTGGCCACGGACATAATCCTGGGTTTTCCAGGCGAAAAAAAGGAGGATTTCATGGAGTCCATGAGACTGCTGGACCGTCTCCGCCCGGACGTTGTGAACATAACCCGTTTTTCTCCGAGACCCGGCACCCTGGCAGTGGAGCTGGCCAGAAAAAACCCTCCCCCGCCGGGCTGGGTTGTAAAGGAGTGGTCCCGGGCCATGACTGAAAAGCGTTTTTCCATTTCAACGGAGATAAACAGGAGATTTGTTGGAAAAGAACTCCGCGCCCTGGTGGTTGAGAGGGAGCGCCGGGGCGGGGGCGTGGTTGCTAGAACAGAGGATTACAGGGCGGTGGTGGTGAAACATCCCAGGAAAAAATCTCTGGGACGGTGGATTCGTGTGAAGATAACCGGAGCTGGACACGTCTATCTCAAAGGAGAAGAGGTCGGAGGCGACGGTGGCGGGGAAACCGGACTCTCGCCCGACTAGTGTGTTTTGCACCCGTAGGGTTCCCAGTGCTCTTTTTCGGGCCATTTTGTTTCTCCGCGGAGGTATCTGTCTATGTCCTCTGCCGCCTTTTTTCCCGCCCCCATGGCCCGGATGACGGTGGCCGCTCCCGTGGCCACGTCTCCTCCGGCCCAGACCCCCTCCAGGGTTGTCTTTCCGTCTTCGTCAACAACTATGCCCCCCCACGAGTGTGTCTCAAGTCCTTCAACGCCCTCCTGCACGGTGGGGTTGGGTGTCTGTCCTATGGCGATTATGACCGTGTCCACCCTGATGGAAAACTCGCTCCCCTCAAGGGGTATCGGCCGTCTCCGCCCGGACTCGTCCGGTTCTCCGAGTTTGTACTGTATGCATTCCATCCACTCAACGTTGTAGAAGTCGTCTCCCATGAGGCGTATCGGGGATGTGAGCATGAGCATTTTCACACCTTCTTCTTTGGCGTGTTCAAGCTCTTCTTTTCTGGCCGGGCACTCGTGTTCGGTCCTCCTGTATACTATCGTCACCTCTTCCGCTCCCAGCCGCAGAGCGGTTCTGGCGGCGTCCATGGCCACGTTTCCGGCTCCTATGACTGCCACACGCCGCCCTACTTTTATGGGAGTGTCGTATTCGGGGAACCTGTAGGCTTTCATGAGGTTTGCTCTTGTTAGAAACTCGTTTGCTGAGTAGACCCCCTTGAGGTTTTCTCCGGGTATTCCCAGGAACTTTGGGAGACCGGCCCCTGTGGCGAGGTAAACAGCGTCATATTCTTCCCGGAGCTCGGGTATGGTTATGGTTTTGCCTATGATGTGGTCGGTGAGGATTTCCACTCCCAGTTTTTTCACGTACTCCACTTCCGCCTCAACGATTGATTTCGGGAGACGGAACTCGGGTATCCCGTAAACGAGGACGCCGCCGGGTTTGTGGAACGCCTCGTAGACTGTGACCTTGTGACCCTTCTTAGCCAGTTCACCCGCACATGCCAGGCCGGATGGGCCTGAGCCCACTATGGCCACTTTTTTGCCCGTCGGCTCCGGAGTGGGGGGTATCTCAACAGCGTTCTGCGCCCGCTCATAGTCGGCCACAAATCGCTCCAGCCGGCCTATTGCCACGGGCTCATAGCGTTTTCCCAGGACACAGGAGCCCTCGCACTGGTTTTCCTGTGGACACACCCTGCCGCATATGGCTGGAAAAACGTTTGCCTCTTTTATCTTCCTGGCGGCTTCTATGAACTTTTTTTCACGCACCAGGGCTATGAACTGGGGGATGGGCACCCGTACGGGGCATCCCTCAACGCACATTGGACGGGGACACTGGAGACACCTCTGCGCTTCCAGGACCGCCTGTTCTTCGGTGTATCCCAGGGCCACCTCTTCAAAGGTTTTTATTCTCTCTTCAACGGGGCGCTCTGGCATTTTCTGGCGGGGCGGCCTCTCTTTTGCCATCACGCACCACCCCCCTTGAGGGTTTTTTCGTACAGATCCATGGCGAGTTTCTCCTCCTTAACGTAGAATTTCTGTCTCTCCATCAGTTCGTCAAAGTCAACCTGGTGACCATCAAAGTCTGGTCCGTCCACACAGGCGAACCTGGTCTGGCCGCCCACGGTCACACGGCACGCACCGCACATCCCTGTCCCGTCCACCATTATGGGGTTTAAACTGACGTATGTTTTAACTCCGAACTCTTTTGTGAGCGTGCAAACGAATTTCATCATAACAACCGGGCCGATGGCCACTACGAGGTCCACCTTTTTATCCCTCAGCACTTTTTCAAGGGCGTTGGTCACAAATCCTTTTTCGCCCCTGGTCCCGTCATCGGTTGTGATGTAGAGTTCGTCGGATACTGCTCTCATCTCTTCTTCCATTATAACCAGGTCCGCAGTCCGGGCTCCTATTATGCTGATAACATGATTTCCCGCCTCTTTAAGTGCTCTGGCCTGTGGATAGAGGGGTGCCACGCCAACCCCGCCGCCGACGCACACCACAGTACCATGTTTCTCGTTTGTGTGGTGTGCAGGTCTTCCGAGGGGTCCAACGATGCTGTAAAGCGAGTCTCCGGGTTTGAGCGTTGAAAGCATGTGTGTGGTCTTTCCCACTCTCTGGCTTATCATCGTAATGGTCCCCTCTTCGCGGTCAAAATCCGCTATGGTGAGGGGTATCCTCTCCCCTTTTTCGTGCAGCAGAATTATGACAAACTGGCCTGGCTGGCAGTGTCTTGCTATGGGGGGCGCTTCCACTTTGAACCAGTCTATGTTTGGAGCCAGTTCTTTTTTTTCAACTATCCTGTTGTACACGGGCCTCACCTTTTAAAATCTGTGTTTGCGGGTATATGCGAGGGGTATAAAAGGGTTGTGAAAAATCTCATCTTCTTATTTTGCTATGAGCGCTCTTAGCCGATCCGCGGCGTTTTCTGCGTGGTTGGCTATCTGGTCCATGAGGTTGACGGTCTTCAAGATATGGTACACACCCATTGCCCCTAGTGTTTCTTCCATTGTGAATATCTTTTTGCTGAGATTATAGCTCGCCACGTCGGCTTGGTATTCTTTTTCATGGACCTGTTTTATTCCCTCTTTTATTTTCTTTCTCTCTTTTTCGCTGAAAGAAGACTCCAGGAGATCTCCCAGGTGGGACATGGCGTTTTCAAAGGACTTGACCGTGTCCTCAACTATGGCGAGGTAATCGAGGATTTCTTTTTTGAGGTCTTCGGGGACCGGGGTTTTTCGCATCCCCAGCCACACAACCACGTCCTCTGCGTAGTCAAGTATTGCGTCTTCTTCTCTGAGAAGCATGAGGAAGGTTCCTTTGTCCACGGGCATGAAAACCGCTTTTGGCAGGTGGTTTCGGACCCTGGATTTGACTATGTCCGCCTGGTGTTCTCTTTCAAGGACCTCTTTTTTGTATTTCTCATATTCCTCCATGTCCCCGGCGAGGTAGGACTCAACGGCTTTCCTAAGAGGGCCCAGGCATTCCCTGACCAGCCTGGCGTGTTCCATCAGCCCCTCAAACGGGCTTCTCCGCCAGGACATCACGATGGGAGACCGTATATATGGCACTTTTTACACCTCCGGTCTTCTTTTTCTGGTTTCAGTTCTTTCTGCTTCAGTTCTTTCTTCATCCACGGCCTTGTTTAAATACTTTTACTATATAGCCATCTGAAACTCATGCGAAAGCCGCTCTGAGCAGGAGGAATATGCCGGCGCTCGTGGCCGCCGCCACGGGCACGGTCACGACCCAGGACACGACTATGTCTTTTATCACCCGCAGGTCTATGGCGGCCAGACCACGTGCCAGCCCCACGCCTACGACTGCGCCAACGACGGTGTGTGTGGTTGAAACGGGCATTCCGAGCTTTGACGCCATAAGGACGGTGGTAGCAACTCCAAAGTCAACGCTGAAACCCCTGGTGTTGGTGAGTTCTGTTATACGGAACCCTATGGTCTTCATCACTTTGTAGCCCCATGTAAAGACGCCCACCGCTATTCCAACGCCGCCCATCAACAGCAGGTACACTGGCACCTCGGCCTTCGCGCCCACAACACCGGATGATAGGGCCTGGACCACACCCGCCACAGGCCCGATAGCGTTGGCGACGTCGTTTGCTCCGTGGGCGAAAGCCACATAGCACGAGGTGAGTATCTGGAGGCGCCTGAATATCGCTTCAACCCTCTTGTAGTCGCCGTTTTTTGATTCCTCGGTTTTCAGGGCCGGTCTCACTAGGACAAAAAAGCCGGCGGCTGAGCCCACAAAAGCCCCTACGGTCGCGTACATGACGGACATGGGGACGTTGTCTGCCATCCCCAGGGTTTTTCCCAGAGGGGTTTTCAGGAACAGGGACAGGAATATTATGAAAAAGGTGGCGAAGAGGAGGAAGGGCGAAGCGTTTTTTGCCGCTCTGTCAGGGTTTTCGCTGTTGAAAATGGACCTTATGATCACCCTGAAAATGAGGTACGCCAGAAAGGCTCCCATGAGGGGACTTATTATCCAGCTCAGAACGACCTGGCCCAGTTTTCCCCAGGCCACGACCCCTGGCCCGCTGGCCACCAGGCCGAATCCAACGAGTGCCCCTATTATTGAGTGAGTTGTGGATATGGGCATCTCCTTCCACGTGGCCAGGGTGACCCAGAGAGACGCCGCCAGGATGGAGGCGATGCTTCCGAGGATAAATATGTTCGGGTCAGCCGAGAAATATGCTGGATCAACGATGCCTTTTTTGACAGTGTCAGCCACATGGCTTCCGACGAATATCGCCCCTGCCGCCTCAAGAAAACCTGCGATCAGAACGGCCTGTCTGGGTGTTATCGCCTTTGCCCCGACAGCGGTGGCCATGGAGTTTGCCACGTCATTTGCCCCTATGTTCCAGGCCATGTAAAAACCCAGGAGGAGGGCGAGGAAGACCAGCAACATGGAAATGGAGAGGAGCATGGAACTGGGAAAACAGGGGGGTATTTATCATTTTCTGGGCCTTTCCAGGGCATCCTCTACTCTCAGAGGCGGTGGAGCATGTTCGCTTCCGAGTCCCAGAAAGTATCGTGTTATGCAGGGCGCGGTGAGCCCGGCTTTTTCAAGGAGTTTTGCGTTGGAAAAAACCGTTTCGGGCGTGCCGTCTGCCAGGATCGTCCTGTTGAGCACCACGACTCTGTCTGCGAAATAAGGAACAGTGTCTATGTCGTGGGTGGCGACAACGAGTGTCCCGGAGAACGCCTGGAGGAAATCTATAACCTCTTTTTTTCCCCTGGGGTCCAGGTTTGATGTTGGTTCGTCCAGCAGCAGTATCTCCGGTTCCATGACGAGCATCCCGGCCAGCGCCACCCTTTTTTTCTCCCCTATGCTCAGGGCGTGTGGCGGCCTGTGACTGAGTTTTTCCAGTCCCATGAGGCGAAGCACCGTCTCAACCCTCTCCCGGATGGTTTTTTCGTCTTCTCCCCTGTTCATGGGTCCAAACGCCACGTCTTCCCACACGGTAGGCATGAACACCTGGTCTTCGGGGTCCTGGAACACAAGTCCGACCTCTGTTTTTTTCATGTCCCTCTCCCAGGCGTTTTTTCCCAGCACGAGCGCTTTTCCGCCCACCGGTTTTTTGAGCCCCGCTATTATGTGGAGCAGTGTCGTTTTTCCCCCGCCGTTGGGTCCAATGAGGGCAACCCTTTCCCCCCTTTTTATTGTCAGGGAGACTTTTTCCAGGGCCATGTTTTTCGGCGTTGCTTTTTTCTCGTGGACAGGGTACGCGTAGGAGACGTTTATCAGCGCGACGACCGGTCTCTTCTCCTGTCCAACTTTGTCACCGTCCATCGTCTTTTCTCCTTTTTCAGCCGTTAATGCCCGGGACACCAGCGGGTGGAAAGTGTTGCAGGTATAAAACCAGGGCGGAGAAAAATATGGCGCAGGTGGCCGCACAGATGTCCGCACCGCTCCACCCCCTCCTTTTTGTGGGTATGAGCCCCCTGAACCCCCGTGCTATGAGAGCCTCTCCCCTCCTCTCCGCTCGCTTGAGTCCTCTTATGAGTATCATGGCTGCTGTTTTTGAGAGGACGGACATGCCCCACCGGTCAAACAGGTGTTTTCCGCCTGAAAAACCCCTGGCACGTCTGGCTGTGCGCATGCGCTCTGTTTCTCTGAGCAGTACAGGTATGGCTCCGGCGGTGAAAAAAATTGCGGACGTCAGTATCTTTGGCATCTTTATACGAGACAGTGCGGAGAGAACGTCTGATGTGGTGGTTGTAGCCGCCAGTGTGGAGACGGCAAGCGCGCCCCCCATGATTCTGGTGGACGTGAGGATGAAATATGTTGTGTCACGTGACAGGAGGGAGACCAGAAGGGCCATCGCTATAAATGGAAACGAGATGACTGCTATGGTGGCGGCTTTTTTCCAGTCAGGGCCGAAGATTGCCAGCACTGCCAGGGCATATGCGCATATGGCCAGGGAAACAATGGCGTTCCTGGTTAGAGATATGGCCACGGCGAGAGACATGGCCACCAGCATCTTTGCCTCTGGAGAGAACCCCGTGTTGTGGCATCCCCGGCGTGCGTCCACAACGTTTTCCATCTTTTTTCACCGTGTGTTTACTCTTTTTCGCTCCCGGTGTTCGCTGCGGCTTTTTCTCCCTCATCTCTGGCGGAGAGAAAGGTGGATGCCGTTACAAAGACAACCAGCACGACCGCCGCGCCGACCAGGCCCATAACGAACGCGACGGGGTAGGTTTCTCCATAGTCAAGGGGGGCTTGGTACGCTGGCTCCGGTTCTTCTAGTCCTGCTTTTTCCATGGTGACCTCAAGCCCGTCGCCGTATGGCGCCGAGAATATGAAAAACATCACGAGACCTATGGCAAAAACCACCATGAGGCCGGCTATTGCCTTTTTGTACGTTGTGAGACACTCTTTTACGTAATCAATCGCTCTGGAGAGTTTCTCATCTTTTTCTGCCACCATTTTTTTCCCTCCTCACAACTATGTTGCCGGTGCTTTTGTCCCAGATGTTCCAGACCAGGCCTGCTGGAACTTTTCAACAAGGTCCGGCGCGGTGCTTTCCAGATAGGAGTACACGCCCACAGATATCACTGCCTCGCCGACCCCTATGAGGGCGTGGTAAGAGAGCATGGCGGGGAAGGATATGGACGCGGGTATCCCGTACACGCCGCCGCTGAGAGTGTAACTGGCTGCCAGTTCTGCCGCGCAGAGAAACGCCCCTGTGAACACGGCGAGCCATGAGGCAACAGCCAGAGAAGCCTCTTTTTTGGCCGGCAGGCGGTACAAAACACCGGCGATAAGGGCTCCGGTAAGGCCCATGTTGAGTATGTTGAGTCCCAGCGCCGTTATGCCACCGTCTCCAAAGATGAACGCCTGTATTATGAGAATTGTTGTGAGCATCAAAACAGCGGCGTATGGTCCAAAGAGGTATGCGGCCAGTGCCGTCCCAAGGAGGTGGCCTGTTGTCCCCCCACCTATGGGAAAGTTGAGCATCTGGGCCATGAAGATGCCCGCTGCTACCACGCCCATGGCGGGTATGTTTCTGTCGTCCACGGTCTGTTTGACCCTCTTCATAACCAGCGCGAGTGCGGGCAGGGTCACCATCCATCCAATTGCCAGAACTTCTGGGCTCATCAATCCGTCAGGTATATGCATTCCATCACCTCTTTTTCACATCTCTTTTTCCGGTCTTTCCCGGCTTTTTCTTTCTGCTCTTTTTTGGTGTCACTTTTTTTTATTTAGTAACACCATTCGGCGGGTAGGATGTGGTTATATAAAAAGTTTTCACACCAATGCCACATCATGATATCACTTCAACGCCGAGCATCAGAAATGGGCGGCCAGCATCTCAACCAGCGAATTAAAAAAGACCTGGTACCTGACCTCGGGGTGAAAAAGAACACCATATCGGGGGAGCACCCTTCCGCTGTCATCGGTTTCCAGGGCTTTTTCCCACGAACCTATTCGGAACGCCTGCACGTCACATCTTCTTCGCATCTCGCCCCCTGCCCCAGTTCCTTCCTCTTCTGTGCCATTTTTCCCCGTTCCTGTTTGCCCGGGCCATGCAACCTTTTCAGCGCCAGAGGGCAGCGACGGAGCCAGGAGGTGGATCTCGTATACAGTTTTCCCGTTCAGAGGACCCAGGAGTGGGTCCCGGGGATCTGTTTCCACCACATACGGTCCTATCTCTGTGCACTCCCTGACGTCCCCGCCATAGACTTTTGAGAGTAGAGACGCGCCCACGCATATGCCGACAACAGCGCCGTGGAAGTCTCTCAGCCATCCGAAATCGCCGGCGTGGTCCAGTACGCCGTTGTCTCCCAGCGCGCTACCGCAGAAAACGAGCGCGGCATATCCCTCTGGTTCACGGGCGGTCAGCGAGGTGTAGTGCTCTACATTCACAGTCATATTCACATGTTCTTTTTCTATGGCCTTCTCAATTCTTCTTTTAACGGGCCGGACGAACTCATAGTCGTGTAGGGAGGGGTGTTCTGTGCTGGTCGCCACCACCATTATCTTTTTCACACCCTGCCACCCCCGCCCTCTTTTTCTCCCCTCTCAACACGCACCTCCAGAAGCAGGTACCCGGAGGAGCCCTCCACCACACGCCCTTTCTCCCTCGCCACCAGCTTTTTTCTGAACATCGGATCATAGACCACGAAAGTCTCCAGCTCGCCTCCCTCTCCGGCGGGGTTGAAACCCATTTTTTCCTGCAGATAAACGAGCTTTTTCACAATCTCTTCGTCTATAACTCTTCCAAGGAAATCCGGTGTCAGGGGGTATCCGAAGACGCCAACGATCATGGGCTTGATCCCCAGCCTTACGACCTCTCTTAAGACCTCCGCCTGCTCCATCTGCCACAGAGGATTGTAAGAAAAAACACCCAGCTCGTGGCATATGCGCTGGATCCTGGTCGCCTGGTATATTGAATCTATGGCCCCCGAGACAACCCCTCTTATCCCATATCTATCAATGGCGATTTCTATGGCCCTTTTTAGGTCCAGGAGTTCTTTCTCTTTTTCTCCCCGCGTCCGCACAACAACGTGCGGCAGTCCCAGTGCCTCTGCCTGTGCCCTTGTGTGCTCAACAGCGGGAGTATGAAACATGTATGAATCCCTGTTTTCCGGGATAACTGTTATGAGGCATGAGACAGTGTGAAACTCCACGGCCCTGTGAAGGGCAAGGAAACTGTCTTTTCCCCCTGAGAAAAGGACTCCAACGGCTGTCCTGGCTGTGTTCTGTGTATTGTGTGTGCTGTGTGATGTGGTCTTATCTGCCGGGGGGTTCATCGGACATCGGAGATTGCGTGACAGATAAAAACCTTCGCCGTACAAAAATGTTTATATATTACCTCGCATAACCGTAGAAAACTTTTTATATTTCTTCGCATAAGTGTATTATGTATGTGTCCCGGTGGATATGGAAACATGGGCTATGGACGTGGATACGGACGCGGTGGCAGAGGACGCGGCCGCGGGAGAATGCGTGGTGGCAGGTGGATAGAGTTCACACCATCCTACATGGGCTACGCCCCTATAGGCGCCCCCCCATATGCCCCACCGGTTGACGTCCTTGTTGAAGAGATAGAAGCCATGCGCCTGGTGGACGTGGAAGGGCTCACACAGGAAGAGGCGGCTGCCAGAATGGGGGTCTCCAGAAAGACCCTGTGGAACGACCTCAAAAGCGGAAGAAGAAAGGTCGTGACAGCCATAATAAGCGGGCGGCCGATAAGGATAGTTTCCCATGCAAATGTTCCACAGATTCCCCAGCAACCACCGGTTCCCCAGCAGCCGTCGTTCCCGCCCTTCAATCCCCTGTGGGAGGAACCCCCTGGTGCCGGTGAAAAAGCCCCCGAAACCGCGGAGGCAGAGAACAGGGCATTCCACGAAATACTTTCACTCTTACCTAACATAAACTGCAGGGCGTGTGGATATCCCTCGTGTGCGGACGCGGCCATGGCGATTGTGCGGGGAGAGGCACCGCCAGACGTGTGTCGCATCGTCGGCCCAAGAATAAGAGACAGGGTGGTGGAGGTGCTCAAAAAACATAACTTTCCTTCGCTCTCCTTGTCTGATAACAAAAACGAGAAAAAAGGAAAAAGGAGGTGATGTGAAATGCCATGGGGAGACGGAACAGGGCCATTGGGCCTCGGGCCCATGACGGGCAGAAGAGCGGGATACTGCGCTGGATACCCCTATCCCGGCTACATGAACCCCTACGTCCCCAGAATGGGGATGAGATGGGGCTGGGGCCGTGGATGGGGGAGAGGATGGGGCCGTGGCGGATGGGGCCGCGGCTGGTGGAGAGCCACATATTATCCTCCGCCAGCGTATGTGCCCCCGGCGTATACACCGTCGGCGCAGCCATACACGACATATCCAGCATACACCGGTGCGTACAGCGGCTTTTACCAGCCCGAAGACGAAAAGCGATATCTTGAGGGAGTCAAAGAGGCCCTTGAGAACAGTTTGAAGGCCATAAAAGAGCGGCTTGAGGCTCTGGCAGAGGAGATGGGCGGGGGAGAGGAGAAATAAGCGGGGACGTGCTCCCGCCCTCCCCCGCTCTCGCTCCCATCCCGGCCCGCTCCTTTTCACCCACCACACCCGTGCCTCACGCCCGTGCCTCACCGGTGTGTTTCTACACAGCCGCTATATCTTGAGAACCTCCGGTCTTTTTCCTCTTTTCCTTTCTTCCACCAGGTTTTCAAGGACATCATAAACGGACGCAATGCGCAGAAACACGTCTTCCAGAAGTTTTTCTCCGGAAACGACTATGGGCTGTTTTTCTGTCCCCGCCGCTATCCTTTTCAGGTTTGGGCTCATATACCTGCTAACGAGCACGTCGCAGTCGTGCAATATTTTCACAACGGCTGAGCGCTTTTTATCTATCCCGTGCCTTCCCTTTTCTTCGGGTGGCGAACTGTTTTCTCTTTTTTCAACAATGGTGTAACTTCCGTCCGGGTATATGTCGGCTATTACGAACACAGCTGATTCCCCGAGGTGGTCTTCTGTTATGTTTTTCCCGTCCACGGTTCCCACAGCAACCCTCATCTTTTCCATTTCAAGCACCTCTTTCTGGTTTTTCTATCCATCCTGTTTCCATCTGTTTCAGGACGGCATAGTGTAATTGTTCTGGGTGCATAAGAAAAAACCCGCATATATACGGACAACGGTTTATCCAGTGGAGGACCAAAGGTTTAAGTAGAGGTCTTTTATAGTGTGCTGTCCATGAAGAGGCCCCTCACGGTACTGGGAGACAGCCGTGGAAAACATGTGATAGCGTCCCTCCGGGGCGGAAGAGAGTACAGGGGAGTGCTTGACGGCTACGACCCCCACATGAACCTAGTGCTCCGTGACGCAGAGGAGTACATCCACGGCGAGAAAAAAAGGGACGTTCCCCTGGTCATCGTGAGGGGAGACAATGTGATATTCGTATCGCCATGAGAGGTGCTGTAGATGAGCAAGGGCACGCCTGCACACGGCAAACGGAACCGCAACAAGACTCACATTCGCTGCAGACGATGCGGCAGGCACGCATATCACGTTCGCAAAAAGAGGTGTGCCGCCTGCGGTTTTGGGGAGTCTCCGAGAATGAGAAACTACGCCTGGTCAAAGAGACACCACTGACCCTTTTTTCTGAGAGGTGTTTCTTTTGCGTATCGCTGTTGTGAACAAAGATAGGTGTCAGCCGAAAACATGTAGCCTGGAGTGCATAAAATACTGTCCACCTGTTCGCAACGGCGAGGAAACAATAGTCATAGGGGAAGATGGAAAAGCGGTGATCTCTGAGGAACTGTGTGTGGGTTGTGGAATATGCGTCCACAAATGTCCTCTACATGCCATCCAGATAATAGGGCTGCCGGAGGAGCTGGGCGAGGATCTCATACACCAGTATGGAAAAAACGGTTTCCGGCTTTTCCGCCTACCGGTACCCAGAGAGGACGGCGTCGTGGGCATACTGGGGGGGAACGGGCTTGGAAAGACCACCGCGCTCAGAATACTCGGCGGGGAACTGGTCCCCAACCTGGGAGACCTTGACTCCGAGCCATCGTGGGACGCGGTGATTGACAGGTACAGCAAGACCGAACTCGGCTCATATCTTAAAAAGGTCGCCGACGGCGATATACGGATTTCCATAAAGCCCCAGTATGTGGACTCAATCCCGCGAGTTTACAGGGGGAGAGTGAGAGACCTTCTGTCAAAGGTTGACGAAAACGGGCGCATGGACGAGGTGGTCTCAGACCTCGGCATAGAGAGGGTGCTGGGGGCAGACATATCCAATCTGTCCGGCGGAGAGCTCCAGAAGGTGGCGATAGCGGCATCTGTTCTGAAGGACGCCGAGGTATATTTCTTTGACGAGCCATCGTCCTATCTTGACATATATGAGCGGTTGAGGGTGTCAGAGTACATCCGCAGGGTGTCCGAGAACAAGATGGTTCTCGTCGTTGAGCACGACCTGGCCGTGCTGGACTTTCTCGCCGACACCGCCCACATAGTCTATGGCTCCCCGGGAGCGTATGGCGTATTTGTCCACCCCAAGGGGATTCGTCAGGCGATAAACACGTATCTAAACGGCTTCCTCAGAGAGGAGAACATCCGCTTCCGCCAGTATGCAATAGAGTTTTTCGTCCACCCGCCAAAACAGGAGTGGGAGACCCCGGTGCTGCTCTCGTTTTCGGGGCTGAAAAAAACATATGAGCGCTTCAAACTCACAGTCAGAGGCGGGGTTATACATGTGGGCGAAGTTGTGGGAATCGTGGGTCCCAACGCGACCGGAAAAACCACCTTTGTTAAAATGCTGGCCGGCGTGGAAAAACCCGACGACGGCGAGGTCTCGGGGACAGTCCGGGTGAGCTACAAGCCCCAGTACATCAAACCGACCTTTGATGGAACAGTGAGGGAACTGTTCTACACTGAGGGCGGCGAAAAGGTTGACAGCAACTTTTTCAACACTGAGATATACGCGCCTCTGGCTCTGGAACCCCTGATGGACACACACCTCCAGTCCCTCTCAGGCGGCGAGCTTCAGAGGGTTGCCATAGCGCTCTGTCTTCTGCGGGAGGCGGACCTCTATCTCCTGGACGAGCCTTCCGCCTACCTGGACTCGGACCAGCGCATGAACGCCGCAAAGACGATAAGGCGGGTTATGGAAAAACTGGGCAAGTCCGCTCTGGTGGTTGACCACGACGTCTATTTCATAGACATGGTGAGCGACACGATAATGGTTTTTTCAGGAAAACCAGGTGTTGAGGGATTCGGAGAGGGGCCTTTCAGCATGCGCGAGGGAATGAACCGTTTCCTCAGACAGGTGGGAATAACCTTCAGGAGGGACGGCGAGACCCACCGGCCCCGTATAAACAAGCCCGGATCAAAGCTTGACAGAGAGCAGAAACAGATGGGAGAATACTATTATTCCCCGCCACAGAAGTGATCAGTCCGCCGCCACGGTGAGGGACAGGACGATAACGCCCGCTATCAGGACCCCCAGGAAGATGCAGGCCAGGGATTTTTTCCTGTCCAGATCAAAGAGATATGCTATCAGGCTGCCTGTCCAGGCACCGGTGCCCGGCAGCGGTATGGCCACAAAAAGGACCACAGCAAGCTCTTCCCACCTCTCAACTTTCCCCCCCGCTCTCCTGCGGGTTCTCTCAAAAAGCCTGTCCAGAACGCGGTTCCATCTGTCCCACCGCCTAAGAAATCTCTCAACGTCCTCCAGAAAGACCAGTATAAAGGGTACGGGCAGCATGTTTCCGGCGACGCTTATGAGAAACGCTTCCAGGGGGGGCATGTGATACAGGGCTATGGCCACCGGTATGGCAAGTCTCAGCTCCACGAAGGGTAGCATGGCTATGAAAAAAACAACCGCCCAGGGCGGGAGAGAAGACAGGGTGTCCAGGAGCCATTCAATGCTCACGCTCACCCACCCCATCCGCCTTGTTTCCGCCGAGGTATTTCCCCCAGCCCCTCTCCCCGACGAACTCCCCATCTCTGACAACAACGCCCCCCCGGCATATCACAGTGTCCGGGAAGATGGCATTGAAGCCTTCAAAAGGTGTCCAGCCGCACTTTGAGTGCAATTTTTCTCCCATTACACGCGAGACGTTCTGGAAGGAAAAGACGGCCAGGTCAGCGTCCAGCCCTATCGCTATTTCGCCCTTCGGGACGCCGAGCATCTTTGCAGGGTTCCGGGAGACCAGGCCAACAAACATTTCCAGGTCCAGGTTCCCCCGCTTCACCTCGTAGAAAATGAGCGGCATTCGCGTCTCAACACCGGGCAGCCCGGCGGGGGCCTCCGGGAAATCAATGTTCTTCTCCTCAAACGTGTGAGGGGCGTGGTCGCTTGCGACGACGTCCACCTCCCCACTGACCAGTTTTTTCCACAATCCCATGCGCTCCGCCTTGCTTCTCAGGGGCGGGTTCACCTTTCCCAGCGGGCCCAGAGCCATGCCGGTGTCCAGAAAGAGGTGGTGGGGGGTTACCTCAGTCCTGAACCCATGTTTTCTAGCCGTCTCAACTGTCATGGGCGAGGAGACGTGTGCTATGTTGAAAACAAACCACTCGTTCACATCACGTTTTGTTTCCTCGCCGGCTTTTTTCACGGTGTTTCCTATGGCCTCTACGGCCTCCACTTCTCTTTCAACAGACCTCATCCGTGAGTGCTCTTCAAGGCTCCTGGCGTTGTCGCCCGTGCCATCGCCCTTCTCAGCGTGAACAGTCAAAAGCTTCCCCTGGCACCTGTCCGATTGACCTGCTATATATGCGAGCACAGAGACCCCCTTTTTTGCGTCACCCCATCCCACAGCGCCCGTGGTGGTCCCATAGTACCATTTTATCCCAGTCGCCTCCTCCGCCGCTCGCACCTGTGAGCCCAGTTTCTCTGTCAAAGCCACCATAATGCCATAATCAACAGCGCTTTTCTCCGCCAACCGCTTTTTTTCCCTGAGCGAATCCAGATCATCTGTCGGGGGAAAGGTGTTCGGCATATCCACAACAGCCGTGGTGCCGCCGCAGGCCGCGGCCACCGTGCCCGTGTAAAAATCCTCTTTGTGCGTCATCCCCGGCTCACGCATGTGGACGTGTATGTCAACGCCACCGGGGAGTATCACCCCACGGCAGCGAATCTTTTCTTCGCCCCTCGCAACCTTTTTTATCTCCGCTATGCGCCCGTTTTTTATTCCCACACACCCCTCAACAATGCCCCGGCTCCACAGGAAAATCTTTCCCTCAACAACAAGATCGTTCACTTCCCAACTCCTCCCGGACAACATCGCCGCGGGGCGTTGTCTCCCTGAACACCTCCGCTGTGAACGTGTAAAACCTGGTGGCGGGATCTTTCCAGGCGTCCCTTGGAAGCCCGGCCTTCATACAGGTCCACTCAAGAAACGTTTTGACATCCCACCCCTCCTCCACGGGCACTTGGGGAAGCAACAGACCGGTGAAAGGCCCCCGCTCCGCTATAAGCCCGTGTTTCCCTATGACGACTTTTTCCAGCCTCTCACGGGGAGTGGACGCCTCAAGGGGTACAGGGGGAGTGAGAAGGCTCACCTCCACGACAAGGTGGTCAAGTTCTCTGGGAGACACGGGGAAAAACCTGGGATCCTTCGTGGCAGCGGACCTGGCGGCCTCCACTATCGCCTTTATAAGAGGAAATATCGGCGTGGGAAAACCTATGCACCCCCTCAGTTCCCCCGCCGGAAAAGTTTTGAGAGTCACAAAGGCCCCCATCTTCTGGTGGAAACGCTCAGGGACGTCGTAGTCGGTGTAAACAACACGCTCCCCCCTGACATGGCGGTCCACAACATCCCTGGCGATCCTCACAGCCAGCTTTCCTTCCTCGTCGCTGAACATCAAACACACCTCTCAGGTCCAAAGGGATATGTGATGGGTATAAAAAAACTCTTCCGAACTACTCTTTTACAAACACGCCCAGGTAGACCATGGACCCCCGGTAGTGTTTCAGTTCCACGATTGAAAACCCGGCTCTCCTGGCCATGTCAACGACATCAACGTCAATCCGGGTGTAACCGATGGCGTACATCACGCCTTTCAGCACACGCCACCGCAGATATCCAAGCCCCCCAAGGTTTTCCTTGATATGCCCCCCTGTGTCAACCACGACCATCTTCCCACCCTTTTTGAGCACCCGGTATATCTCTCTCATGGCCTTCCAGGGGTCTGGAAAAGAGGTGAAGGCGAAGGTGGCGAGCGCCCGATCAAAGCTTCCGTCCTCAAAGGGCAGGTTTTCAACATCGGCAACCACACCCCTTATCTCCTCCCTGCCACGGAAACGCCTGTTGACCTTTTCAACCATCTTCTCAGATATGTCCACGGCCAGCACCATACCCCCCGGGGAGACCCTTTCTCCGACGAGGTCCAGAATGGCCCCGGTGCCCGTGCCAACATCTATAACAAAGTGGCCCGGCTCCGCACTGAGACGCTCCACAGCCTCCCTTTTCGGTAGGGTCTTTCCCCCCAGATCAAATATATCATAAAACCCGCTCCACCGGTCATATCTCCTGGCTATCTTTTTTTTGTCAACCCCCACCACGCCACACCTCCAGCTCCCTTTTAAACCGCTCCAGATGCCGCTTCCCCCGCTCCAGGACCATACAACCAACATCATAAAAAAACCTCAACTGCTCAGAATCCACGGCGAGACGTCCGTCCCTGCCCAGGGGAACATCCATCCTGTCAGCGCCAAGGACCTCCACGACAACCCTCTCCCCCCGGACACTCTTCAACGAAGAGTACTTGAACCCCGCCCCAACGGCCAGGTCCCGCAGCCGCTTGCCCTTTTCCAGACCAAAACACGCCACGTGGAAAATGGGCGACTGGACAAGCAGGAAAAGCAGCCCATCACGCCCCTCCGCCTCGTACCTCCCGGCGGCAGAGAGAACATCCTCAAACCCCGGAGCCCGATGCCACTTCCCCCACACAACCGAATTCCTCTTGTCACCGATCTCAGGCACAGAGATAACCTGCATCCTCCCGGCGCAAGAACTCAGCGTGAAAAAACCATCCAGACCATTGATCAAATCAAGCACGGACAAAACCCCATCATCCACCTCTCCCCCCTCCACAAGCACAGACAGCTCAGCCATCCTCCGCCTCTTCTCCGCCTCAAACTCGGCCACAGATTTATCCGTGCTCATCAACTCACAGGAGGAGAGAGGGGGTTAAAGTGCTTTTTGGGGAGTGCTCGTGTTAACACAAATAACTTAAGTAACTGTTTGTTAAGCGACCCACACGGCGGGACAGGATACGAAACACCTAAAAATGACCACCATCTGGCATTTATCTGAACTTCTTTAAAGTTGCTGTTTGCAAAATACTAAAGATATCTTCTCCATCTTTCAGCTTTTTTAGTAGAGTCTGGAATAGTTGTCCTTCTGGATAATTGGTTTTTTCCTGAAGCATGAGCAGTTTTGCTATCAATAAAAGAAACTTCACATTGTACTCTCCGTACTTACTAAGTTCCCTAAAACGTTCAAGTGTTTCCGTATCGTAATTTAATAATTCAGTTAGTTCAAGTACATCCCTCTCATCCTGTGTTATAGGTTGGATTTCTTTTTCCCAAATTTTCATAAGTTCATCTATAAATTGCTTTGTTAAGTGTTCTTCTTGAAACATTTTTATTAGAATATCTACTGTCCAATGGATATGTTTAGGTGTTCTAATTCTAGACCAACTACCATCTTTCAATTTTTGCCTATATCGGATTAGAATATCTGCGGGGCCTTTTTTTCCTTTATATATTGCTAAAATAAAATTATCATTTACTTTTATTACGTTTATGGGCTTTCTAATTTCACCTTGGTAATTGAACGTCATAAACTGTTTGAGATCATTCGTTTCCATTCTACCACCTCACGCTAAATTTATATTTTCTATATTCTTTCTCGTATTCTGGTTTTCTAAAGACAAAAATGTGTTCATGCGCTATTAAGTAAAAATCGTATTCCTTTGCACGCCATTTTTCCCTCGTACTTTTCATATTCCATTGCAATTTAATAATATCTTCTTTTAGAATAAAACCCGCATCTAAAAATGTCTGCATAACCCTAAACGCAATTGGCACATAGTGCTTATGCTTTCTTGTGTCTCCTATAAGGATCGCACATATTTTGTTGGGTTTTAATACTCTAAACGACTCTTCAGCTACCTTTTGCATTTCTTTAAGATATTCTTCGAAGGGTAACTGTGAAAGATCGTCACCTAATTTTTTATTTTTTGTATATGAAATTATACTTGCATAAGGGGGATGGGTGGCGATTAGATCAATGCTTTCATCATCAATTTTATTAAGATTTCTTGCGTCTCCTAAGTAAGTTTTTATTGTCGGTTCTTTATATTCCTGAAAGAGAGAATTGTATGAAAAGTTTAAACGGTCTCGTGCGACCATGACGGCATCAGGGTTTATGTCAACTCCAATAGCGTTTCTTCCCAGCAATTTAGCTTCAACGAGTGTTGTTCCGCTCCCCATCATCTGATCAAGAACCCAATCCCCTGCTTCTGTGTACTTCAAAATGAGATTTCTTGGTATATAAGGTGACCAGTTTCCCCTATAATTTCCTTTATGTGTAGCCCAATTACCTCTATCTGGAAAGCTCCATACGGTAGTTCGTTCGGGGGTGTAATCTTTGGGTGGACCATACGACTTTATATTCCAGCTTTTTTGGAGTTTTATTTCCACATCCTCAATTATCACAGATTCTTTATTTCTTATAAACTCAAGATAATCCTTATGAGTTATTTCTTTCATTTTTTTATATCTATTTTCCATACTCATCTCCTAAAAAGGCTAAGTCCCCCTGCTATTTTAAACTTTCCAATCTAAAGCATCTGTATAGCTCTTCCCTCCCCCCACCTCGCCCTCCACCCGGCAACAATTTTTATATACCACTTCTGGCGGTGTATTATTTGTCTCACGTTTGTTGTTGCGGGTGAAAATGTGTCTCCGGATGAGAGGGTCTGTCCCGTTTGCGGGTTTCCCCTGGAAAGGGATGCTGTCAGGTGTCCTGCTTGCGGCAGGGAGGTTGGGGGTGAGGAGGAACTTGGGCGTGAGGAGACGATACGTCTTTTCATGCTTCTTCCGGGGGTGGGGCGGAAGAAGGCAGAGGCACTTTATGATGCTGGTTTCAGGAGCATAGAGGATATAAGGCGTGCGGAGCTTTCAAAGCTGGCCGGGGCCCGGGGGGTTGGGCGTGCTCTGGCGGAGCGCATCCAGGAGCACATAGAGTCGGGGGGCATGGAAGAGCATGGTCTTTATCTGTGTCCTGAGTGTGGTGCTTTTGTCAGCGCTGATGCTGTGATGTGTCCCAATTGTGGTGCTGATCTGTCGGGTGGCGAAGAGGAGATAGAAGAAGAGTTGGAGGAGGGGGGCGGGGGAGAGGTTGAAGAAGTTGATG
>Ga0190314_1000027_pt1 | contig 69682 bp, 60 predicted proteins | sample 4870071112_MG_FD_165055 | JGI IMG/M metagenome (GOLD analysis project Ga0190314, IMG submission 165055) | Hydrothermal vent sediment bacterial communities from Southern Trench, Guaymas Basin, Mexico - 4870-07-11-12_MG | ecosystem: Environmental > Aquatic > Marine > Hydrothermal vents > Sediment ...
GGGGGACATGGCGGGGGTGGAAGCAGACCTGGACACAGTTTTGGACACTCTCTGGCGGGAGAACATAAAAAACGAGTTCAACAGAGAGGTGGGGAAGCGGATAGCAGAGATAACGGGAAAAGAGGGAGACCCCCACAACCCGGACGTTGTTGTGATAATAGACACGGTCTATGACAGCGTTGAGGTGGAGGTGATCTCTGTCTTTTTCTATGGGCGGTACAGAAAATATGTGCGGGACATACCGCAGACGAGGTGGATATGCAGGAGGTGCGGCGGGAGGGGATGTGAGAGATGCGGTTACACGGGGAAGCTCTACCGGACCAGCGTTGAGGAACTCATCGCTGAACCGCTCATGGAAATCCTTGGGGGAGAAAACTATGCCCTCCACGGGATGGGCAGAGAGGACATAGACGCCAGAATGCTGGGCAACGGGCGGCCGTTTGTGGTGGAGATAAAAAAACCCCACAGGCGAAAAACAGACCTCAAAAAGGCTGTTGAGGAGATAAACCGGAGGGCCAGTGGGAAAGTGGAGGTTCTCTTTCTGCGGCCGTCGTCAAAGAAAGAGGTCAGGGAAATAAAAAACGCGGCTCCGGACAAGAGCTATATTGTTGTGGTTGAGTTTGAGAGAGATCCCTCCGATTCAATAAAAAAGGTTGAGAGCCTCGCAGGCAAAACCATAGACCAGCGCACTCCGAAAAGGGTGGCTCACAGACGTGGAGACCTCATCCGGAAGAAAAAAATACACGGCATAGAATACAGGCAAGTTGAAGAGAGAGTGTACGAGTTCAGGATAAAAGCCTCTTCAGGAACATATATAAAGGAGTTTGTCCATGGGGACGAAGGCCGGACCACTCCAAGCATACATGAAACAGTGGGCATACCGTGCAGGGTGCTCTCTCTGGATGTGGTTGAAATCCACTACCCCGATGACATGCCCGAAACCGGCGTATAAATAGTATGAATGGAAACGTCTGAAAAAGACAGTAAAAAAAAGAGACCGTAGCAAAAAAGGAGATAACAAAAGGAAAAAAGTTAAATACAATGAAACTCCCCAGGTTGAGGAGGAATCCATATGGTGAAAAGGTCCCATGGTCTGCGTGTACGGACGAGACGTGTGCTCCGCAAAAGCCCCAGAGAGAGGGGCATGCCGCCTGTAACGCACACACTCCAGGAGTTTGAGATAGGCGAAAAAGCGGCGATAAAAATAGACCCCAGCATACACAAGGGCATGCCCCACAGGAGATTTCACGGGCTCACAGGCACCGTCGTGGAAAAGAGAGGAGATGCGTACGTGGTTGAGGTCAGAGACGGAAACAAAAAGAAGAAGGTCATAGCCAGACCAGAGCACCTCAAAAAAATAGCATAGAAACAGCATGGTAGAAATGATATGAGGCAGAAGGAGAGGATAGACATGGAGGGAGATGGGCAGTACATAACAATCGCCGAAGCCAGAGAGATACTTGAGAAAGAGACCGAGGCCCGGGAAAACATGAAACCGGAGCAGGGTTTCGCACTCCAGCACGCCAGGGAAGTGTCCCGTCTCCCTGGAGATGTGGCCAGGCAGATAGTTGAGGAACTCAAACAGATAGAGGGCGTAACAGAGCAGATAGCAGTCACGCTTGTTGACATAAAAGCCGAACACCCTGATGACGTCAGGGCGGTTTTCTACAAGGAGAGAATAGACCTCACAGAGGACCTGATCTCTCGCATACTTGAGACCATGGAAAAATACCAGTAAAACGGGGGGTGTGTGTCTGGAGGAGTACGCTTACATACTGGACTATCTTCCACAGGGACTGGTGGAAGAGAGGCGCATCCACCGCAAGCCCATCGCCTATGCGGTGGGGGAAAAGGAGTTCAAACTGTTTGAGCTCATACCCAAAGAGGGGGCCGGTCTCCTCACAGGGGACAGGGTGTACATAGGCAAAGACCTGGAGCGCAGGACGAAAATAGCACAGGTCAAAAGGCGCATAAGCTATGATAAGCTCACCCACGCAGCCCAGAGCGAGCTCCCATATGTTTTGCTGGAGATCGTGCGCCGCCAGGAAAAGCGGTTCGTGGAGTTCTTCAACAACGCACAGCCCATAAACATACGCTTCCACACCCTTGAACTCCTCCCTGGTATAGGAAAAAAGTCTCTCAAGGCGATCCTTGAAGCCAGGAAACAGGGCAGGTTCACCAGTTTCAAAGACATAGAAACACGGGCTGGAGTGCACCACCCCGACAAACTCATCGCCGCCCGAATAGAACTTGAGCTCTCAGACCCGCACCAGAAATACCGCCTGTTCGTTGCGAAATAACACCGGACCGGGGGGATAAGCGAACATATGACGCCCACACGCCGCAGAAAGAGGCTGGGACAGCATTTTCTTGTGGACAGAAACATAGCAAGGTACCAGGTGTCCATAGCGGAGATTGAAGAGGGCGACGTGGTATTGGAGATAGGGGGTGGACACGGAGCACTCACAGACCTTCTCGTTCAGACCCCTGCCTTCCGGATATATGTTTTTGAAAAAGACACCCTCCTGGCCGGGGAGCTAAGGGCCAGACACGACGAAAGACATGGAACGGAAAAAACTGGAGAGGTCCCGGGCTTGGGCGCAGAGCGGGCGGAGGAAGTGGGATGGGAGGTGGCCCGGGGCGGGACCCGGGGCGGTGAAGTGGAGGGAGGAGACGATGTGGGGTGGGGCGGTGAAGTGGAGCGAACACCAGCGGAGCCCAGGGTGAGGATAATAAGAGGCGACGCCCTGAAAGTGCCCTGGCCGGAGTTTGACGTTTTCGTCTCAAACATACCCTATACCATTTCGTCTCCTCTGACCTTCAAACTCATAGAAAAAAGGTTCAGAAGAGCCGTCGTGATGTACCAGTGGGAGTTCGCCAGACGCCTGGTCGCCGGGCCAGGTGAAAAAGAGTATTCCAGGATAGGCGTCAAAGTCCAGTACGGCCACCACGTGACCTTGGCCAGAAAGGTGCCCCGGACAGCGTTTTCGCCCCCGCCCAGGGTTGATTCCGCTATAGTCGTTATAGAGCCCAGAGACAGACCGGCGGTTGAGGTCGCGGACGAAAAACTGTTTTTTGAGGTCGTTGACGTGCTTTTCAGGTACAGGAGAAAGAAGATAGAAAACGCTCTAGCTCTCGGAGGCGTGGTTGATGACTCTCGCCGGCTCTCGCTGCCCCCCGACCTGGCCGGGAAAAGGGTTGATTCCCTGCCCATGGAAGAACTGGCCCGTCTATCAAACTGGCTCCACGAACATTTAACAGGACGGACGGGCTAGCCGGCTAACAAGCTCAATCCCGGAAGACACGTTCATAAACGGCGGTCTTTTCCACGGCGTCAAATGTTTTTTCTGTCTTCCACTCCATCTCGTTTATATCCACGTGGTCAGGAGCGAAGCCGAGCGTGGACAGGAACTCACTTATGCTAGCCACGTCCAACATTTTAGCCGCATCCCCCGCATCCGTGTTCACTCGGTCCATTCCAGCGTTTTTATCTCCCACAGGTGCGAAAACCACCGCGAGCCCTTTTTCTCCGGACCGGACGCTGTCTCCCAGACCAACCATATCTATGGCTTTTCGTATCTGCCTGGTCCCCGCCAAGAACAGCAGCATTTCTGTGCCCGGAGTCGCGGCACGGTTTTCTCCTCTCTCAAACGCTCGCAGAGCCTGAAAACACGCTGAGAGAAGATGCATACCCCCTTCTATCATCTCGGGGTTGACAAACTGGACATCCACTCCTGTTCTTTTTCTGTGTTCCACGGTTTTTCTGAGCAACTCTCCGGTTTCTGTATCCCTTTTCCATTTCCCCGGGAAAAACCTGACAAACGTGTGGCCGTATCTGAACCACCCTCTTTCCACCACAAACGGATGGAACTTTTCCTCTTCGTCTGCCGTCTCCGCCGTATCACACACTGTATCACACACCGGTGCCTGTTGTTGGTCTATTACCCAACGCTTCACCCTGCGTGTTATCTCTTCTTAGCCATCCTTCACCAGTGAAATACGAAGGTGAACAGGTATAAAAGAGCCGATGAAACGGCCACGCTCAGCAACATGACCGGCAGGCCTCTTTTGGTGAAATCCAGGAAAGAAATGGGGTATCCCATCCGCTCAGATACGCCCGCCACTACCACGTTGGCGGATGCGCCCACGAGCGTCCCATTGCCACCGAGACATGCTCCCAGGGACAGAGCCCACCAGAGCGGGTTGACGGAATAGGAAGAAACCTGTGCCGCAATGGCCCCATGGCTGCTTATGAACATGAGCAGGGGTATCATCGTGGCGGTGAAAGGTATGTTGTCCACTACGGCGGAAAACAGGGCGGACACCCATATCACGACCATCATTGTTGTCAGAAGGTCTCCGCCGGTGACTGTTGTCAGATACAGGGCCATGGCAGATATCAGACCCGAGGCTTCAAGCCCGCCTACGACCACGAACAAACCGGCGAAAAAGACCAGTGTGGTCCACTCAACGTGGTGCAGGACCTTCTCCGGGTGTGCCATTGTGAGGAGTAAAAGCAGTGTCGCGCCTGCCAGGGCGATAAACGAGGGCTCCACGCCTATCATGTCGTGTATGAAAAACAGGGCGATTGTGAGTCCGAAGACGAAGAGACACTTTTTCAAAAGAAGTGGGTCTTTTATCGCTTCTTCTTCCTGGATATCACTCACATCAAGCGGTTCTCCGACAGCCAGTTCCTCCCGGTAAAAAAGGTATATGAAACCATATGAGACGAAATATACAACGACGACTATAGGACCAAGATGCATTAAAAAGGCGGAAAAAGGTATTCCAGCCTGGCTTCCTATCATCACATTTGGTGGGTCGCCTATCAGAGTTGCTGTCCCCCCTATGTTTGACGCGAGCACCTCTCCTATAAGGAACGGATAGGGGCTCATTTTGAAGTGCCTGGAGATTGAAATGGAGACCGGGGCCATGAGGAGGACTGTTGTGACGTTGTCCAGGAAAGCAGAAACCAGCGCTGTTACACCTGTGAGATAGAAAAGAAGTTTAACACGATCCCCGCCGGCAAGTTTTATTGCTTTCAGGGCGACATACTGAAAAAACCCCGTCTCACTGAGGACTCCCACCAGTATCATCATCCCCAGGAGCAGCCCTATCGTGTTGAAATCAATGCTCAAAAGCGCGTCTTCCTGAGAAAAGAATCCTATTATCCTGCCCGCTATTACGATAAGCACCCCACCGACCATCGCCGCGACCGCACGGTGCACTCTCTCAGAGATTATCAGAGCATACGTTATAACGAGAATTCCCAGGGCGACATATGCGGCTGTGCTCACAGGCCTCGCCTCGGCATGGTATCTCTCCTCTTCTTGGTAAATGAATGCTCAGTCGCTCACCACTATCACCGGTATCGGGCTGCCGGCCAGCACCTCTCTCTCAAGTTTTCCAAGGGCAAGGTGGGGGTCAAAAAACCTGAACTTATACTTCAGACCCCTGTACCCGCGGCTCATGACCATTATATCATGGTTTTTTGCTTCCTCAAGTATCTCTTTGTCAGGACGCCCCTCACATATTCTGCCGCTGAACTCCACGTTTAACCGCTCTGCCATGGTGGATATGGCGTCCAGAACACGCTCTCCGTTGCTTTTTCCAATGAAAAGGGCGAAAAGACGCGCCCTGAAATGGTCTGCCACGAGGACCGCAAGCTCGCTTGCTGACATGGAGTACGTGCTGCCGCTGGTCGGATTGAAAACACTCTCTGGTTGTCTGTCGCTCTGAAACTCCGGTGGCACAACCATCACCGGACAGTGGATGTGCTCAAGCACACGCATACACGTTTTTCCCAGATGAACTGCCTGGCCGCCCAACTTTGAATGGCGAGCCAAGACAAGCAGTTCTATCTTTTTTTCGTTGACATAAGACAGGATCTCCTTTGAGGGCACACCCTTCCTTATCTCATAGGTGGCGTCTGTTATGCCCATATCTTCCATGACTTCCCGGGATTTTTCTATGGCTTCTTCGCCTATTTTTTCAAGAGTCTCAATCATCAGGTTGGTCATGGGAACAGAGCCGTCGCTGGTGTTCACCACGTAGATGATATAAAACCTGGCATAGGGGAATATGTTTGCCACATATCTCATTGCGTTCTCAATTGCCGGCGAGTTGTCAGTTGCGATGAGTATGTTTTTGAACAACGCCTTCACCACTCTTAAATCCGATTTTATCTCTCCGGGGGTATGCCTCCAACCATTCCATGGTATTAAGCCAGTGGAGCGGCCCCTGGCCAGGAAAAACGCCGCAGCGCTATAGATATAACGTTGGAGTACTGTGGCCCGGTGGGTCGCTCAGTGTCCTCTGCTTTCCTTAGCTTTTGGTCTGAGTTCCTTTGACCCACACCGCCGGCACCTCGTAGCCCGGGGTGCGTTTCTGGCATAACATTTCATGCATATCTTTTTGTTGAGCAACCTCGCTTCTGCTTCAGGAAACCTGGCCATAGGCGTCCCTCTACACCGCAAAAAGAGAGGGTATATTAAAGTTTATTCCCCGCCTTTCCCTCACCTCCGGCCCAACCCGACCGATAACCGCCGCTCACACGTGCAAACCTTTTCCCACAGCGACGAAATATGCCAGGAGGGCCTCAATCTGTATGCGCTCGTTCCCGCCCTCAACTATTCTGAACTCCGTTTCGCCCACCTTTTCCATCAGTTTTGCCAGTTTCTCTTCGTCTATTGAAATGTTGAGCAACACCCGCTGGATCTGCCTCACGATGTCTTCCCCCGAGAGCCCGACTTCCACAAGCAGGTGGTCCAGGACCGCCCTGGCTCCGCGGAAATCGCCGCTCAGAGCCTTTGAGATCATTTCCTCTATCTCCTCGGGCCTTGCGACCCCGGCCCCAAAAACAACGGAATCCCGTGTTATCCTGCCGTCTTCGGCGGTCGCAGCGGCCACCTGCAGCACGTTTATCGCCTTCCGCATGTCTCCCTCTGCGAAATAAACTATGTCGCCGAGAGCCTCTTCGTCAATCTCATATCCCTCGTTTTTCACCACGCGCAGCAGAAACTCCCTTATCGCCTCGTCACTGAGCTTCCTGAACCGAAAAACAGCGCACCGGCTCTGGATAGGGTCAATTATCTTGCTTGAATAGTTGCAAGATAGGATAAAGCGGGTCGTGGCACTGTACTTTTCCATTGTCCTCCTGAGCGCCGCCTGCGCCTCCGGTGTGAGAGCGTCGGCTTCGTCCAGGAAGATTATTTTGAAAGGAAAGCTGCCTATCACACCTGTCCTGGCGTAGTCCTTTATGGCCACCCGCACCGTTTTTATTCCCCTCTCATCGGAGGCGTTGAGTTCCAGAAAGTTCTCCCTCCACGCATCGCCATAGAGGTCCCTGGCCAGAGCTATGGCACAGGACGTCTTTCCCGTGCCGGCAGGACCGGCGAACAGGAGATGTGGTAGGTTGCCGCTTTTCACGTAGGATTTCAGCCTCTCCACCACGTGCTCCTGTCCAACAACCTCGTCAAGGGTCTTCGGCCTGTACTTCTCAATCCACACTTCGTTCACGTCTCTCCCCAAACCACCTAATAACCCGGGGGTAGAAAAAGGTTAAGCCCTATCCCTCCTCCACCCACCATGCCATGTTGGTGTTTGACGCCGCCCCCCAGCCCCCGGGTGTTACCGCTATGACACCCACGTCAACCTCTGCCGGGAACATGGCAACGGCCTTTTCGCACGCTTCCTGTGAGGGCACCCCCTCTGAGAGCATCTCGTAAATACGCAGGCACGTAAAGCGCTTTATTATTTCCTCGCCCACGCCGGTGGCGACCACCGCCCCGTGTTTTCCGGCGTAAAAACCCGCCCCGGGTATGGGCGTGTCTCCAACCCTGCCGGGGAGCTTCAGGCTCGTTCCGCCGGTGGAACCAGCTGCGGCCATGTTCCCGTTTGTGTCAAGGCATACCACCCCGACCGTGTCGCCGGTCTCTCCATTCTTTTCTCTACCTTTCTCTACGCCAATCCCCTTCTCTGGCGTGTCGCTTTTTTCATTCTTTTTTGCGGGCAGAGGAGACGCCATGTACGCTGGAAGTTCTTTTCGGTCCAGAAACTCCTCCCAGCCCAGGGGCCGGGCCCATGGCGGTATCTCTCTCTTTGCGACCTGGTTCCGCCGCTCTGCGAGCTTCATCAGAGCTTTTTTTGTTAGAGGGGATGCGAACTCAAGCCCCCAGATCTCAGCCATTTTTTCAGCCCCAGTACCAGCAAGTATGACATGGGGCGAGTCCAGAACTTTCCTGGCGAGGAGAACTGGGTTTTTGACCAGGCGGACGTCCGCCACAGCCCCTATCCTTCCGTCGTCGGTCATTATCCCGGCGTCCATGCTCATTTCACCGCTCAGGTCCAGATACGAGCCTTTGCCAGCGTTGAAAATGGGGTCGTCTTCCATCTCAACAACCCCTGCAACAGCGGCATCAAGGGCGCTCCCGCCTTTTTCAAGTATCTCCCTGCTCCGCTGAACAGCTTTTTTCACACCCTCAAGGTGTATCTCCGGCTTTGACCCGGCACCGCCGTGTCCAACTGCGATGAACATATATCACTCACCTCCATATATATCCGGTTCTGGCGTCCCAATTTCTGCCCCGCTATTTTTATCATTCTCATCAAGCACCCTGGCTCCTCTTGTGTCAACCCCCAGGACCATTGGGGGAGCCAGACCCATCTCGCTGGCAACATCTGTGAATATGCCCTCGTTTCTGTCGCTGTGCGGCGCCCAGAGGGCGTTGCCCAGCATAACCATCGCCACATCTGTTTTTTTGCTCAGGCCTTCCATTACTCTCAGGGTGTTATCGTCAACTTTGATCGTCCTTTTTATCGCATCTGTGAACCTGACAGATATGTCAAACAGGCGGTTTATAGACGGCGAGACCGCGAAAGAGTCCACGAACCTCTCTGCCACGCTGTTTATAACATTTATCGCTTCTCCACTGGCCAGCACGCTTTTCGTCTCGAGGGGTGGTCCCACAACCAGCGCCAGTATCTTCCCTGTCTCTTCGCTTTTGACCGTTTCCCCCCACGGCGGCACCCCCTCTTTTTTTCTTGCCACAGCACCCCCCACTGCCTGTGCAATCACGTCCCCCAGACCTGTCCCCAGGGTCACCTCTGCCAGATGCGCTGCCTCAACGGGGTCCATCGCTGGCTCAACGCCCATCTGGTGTAAAATGTGGTACGTGCCCTTCGCGGATGCAAGTGCTATGGCCCCGCTCATGCCGAAGCCCTGTCCGGGCGGGAGGCCGTTGACCACATCAACTGCGACACCGTAACGATTTTCTCCAAGTACCCCACCGACGGCCAGTTCAACTACGGGCAGGTGTTTTTCTTCGCCATCAACAGAGAGCGCCACACCCCCCGCTTCCTCGTAAAGAGTCACATCAGCCAGCACCCCCCTGTCCACGCACACGCCCCCTCCCTTGGACCCGGTTTTCTTCCTGTCAGGATGAGGCGACGGAACACAGAAAAAACCGGTTATATGCCCCGGAACAAAAACATTACACCTGTACACGCCTTTTTACCTCCCCCAGTATCTCCCTGGCCACACGTGTTTTCGACCCCGAAACTTCCCTGACATCGCCATCTCTGTCAACCAGAAACACCCTGGTCTCATCCACGCCCACGTCCTCAAGCCGGTTTGCCACCACCATGTCAAGGCCCCACTCTTCCATTCTCTTCTTCGCCCTCTCAACAAGCGTTTGTGGGTCAACCCTGCTCTCAGCTTTGAACCCCACCAGAAACCCCGCAAACTTTCGCAGGAGAGGCAGAACCTTCTGCGTCCTTCTGAGAGTTAAGACGAGTTCATCCTGTCCTGAGGGAATCTTTCCCTCAAAACGCTCAGGGGTGTAATCCGAAATGGCGGCGGGGACAAAGACAACATCCCACCTCTTTTCCGCCCCGTCTGTCCGGTCTTTTTCCGCTCTCTCCACCAGACCAACAAGGTCGCTCACGCTCTCAAAACATGAGACCGGCACATAAGACGGCACTTCCTTGAAAGACCTCCCGCACCAGACCTCTACGTCCGCCCCGGCCCTGAAGGCCTCCCGCACCAGAGCCACGCCCATCGCACCCGTTGACATGTTGGTCAGCGCCCGCATGTCGTCCAGGCGCTCAACAGTTGAGCCGGTGACCACCAGCACCCTCTTTTTCCACTTCCCACAGATCGCCCGTATGGTGTGGTCAACCACCACGTCCACTTCGGGCATCTTAGCCTTTTTCTCCTCCCACCTGGGCTCAACGAACATTACGCCCCTGTCTTTCAACTTCTGGACGTTTTCCGTCACAAACGGGTTTTTGTACATTGAAGAGTGCATCGCCGGCACAACGAGGATCGGAACGCCAGAGCCGATGGCGGTGGTCGCAAAAGTCGTTACCGGAGTGTCATCTATCCCACACGCTATTTTTGATATCGTGTTGGCAGTGGCGGGGGCGATGAGAAGCAAATCCACTCTGTCAGGCACCTCTCCGCAGAAGGAAACGTGTTCCACGGCACCGGTTGTCTCCGTGACAGGCCTGTTGCCCGTAGAAAACCACAGAGCGTCGGGGTGCAAGATACGTGTGGCAGCGGGGGACATCACCGGAAAAACCTCTGCCCCAAAACGGATGAGCTCCCTGGCCATCTTGACCGTCTCAACAGCGGCGATGCTCCCTGTGACCCCCAGGACTATCCTTTTTCCGCTGAGGACGTCGTCCTTGCTGGCCCTTATGTGCTCCGACGGGTGCATCGGAGAGGAAAAGGTGTGTTGGCGTTGATAACTCTTTCTGTCCCAAACCTCTTTAACCATCCTTGTTCTACCACATGAGATGGCCCAGGACATGTCCAGGACACATCTATCGCTGGCGTTGCACGCTCCCATGGCGGGCATAACAGACCTCCCCTTCCGCCGCATAATAGCAGAGTGGCACCCCGGCCCCTTTTTCACAGAGATGCTCAGCGCAGAGGCACTCGTCAGAAAAAACCCGCGCACAGAGAAGATGGCGGCCCCCGGCCCAGGACCGACGATATTCCAGATAGTCTCTTCCAATCCCATTATGGCGGCCAGGGCGGCGGCGATATGCGTGGAAAAAGGCGCCCAGGGAGTGGACCTCAACGCTGGCTGCCCAGACCCACACGTCGTCAGAAAAGGCATGGGCGGGGCACTGCTGAAAAGACCGGAGGCGCTGAGACAGATACTCGTGGAGATGAAAAAAGCCGTGGACGCACCCATATCCGTCAAACTCCGCTCGGGATGGAAAAACCCCTCCGTGGCGGCGCTTGCGAACGCTCTGGTGGAAGCAGAGGTTGACATGGCAACCTTCCACCCCCGCACCGTCTCAGAGCGGTACAACACCCCCGCAGACCACCGGAGGACAAAAACTTTCGTGGAAATCCTCCACGACCACGGCATACCCGTGGTGGCAAACGGAGACATAAAAACAGCCAGAGACGCAAAAGCACTGATGGACTTCACAGGCGCAGACGGCGTGATGGTGGCCAGAGCGATCCTGGGAAAACCATGGGCCGTGGGAAACATGAACCGACAGCTGCGAGGAGAAAAAACAACCGGGCCAGAGCCACACGAAACAGCAGAGATATTCCTCCGCCACGCCCGCCTCAGCGCAGAGTTCTACGGCGAAAAAAGAGGCATAAAAAAGATGCGAAAACACGCTTTGTGGTACTTCAAAAAAGAGGCGAAAGACCCCTTGTTCAGGGAAATGGTCAGGAAGATGGAGACGCTGGTGGATGCGGAGGGGGTGGCGGGGGTTATCACGTAAGAGAGGATGTCTGGACCGCAGTTTCAGATACTTATCGGACCTTGATATTACCGTCGTGTTCTCCTATGTGTATCCTTCTTTTCATAAACCTCTTTCAATAGCTCTGGGATAACTTCTGAAAACTTTAGTTTTTTTCCTTCTTGTTGTAAATTTGATATGATATCATTTTTAAATATTTTTTTATTTATGTTGCGAGAGAAATTCCTGGGATGGAGCGAGACTAGTACCGAGACCTCTCTATTATAAATTTTTAATTTAATGGGGTTGTGTTCTTTGCTTTCTATTGGTCTGTCCCAAAAATACTCTTCCCACAGCTCCGTATCTGGATTATACAGTTTGCCAAAGTACTCTGACGCCCATCTTCCCATGGTGATTACTACTTTTAAATTCGTCAGTGCTTTCAGCTCTCTTTTAAGAAAATGATGAGCGCAAAATCTCCAATAATCTTCTGGTTTTTCAAATTTCTTACCGCCTATCTCAAAGGTATAATTTGCATTTTTGTCTATTTTTATAGTGGGGCATTTGTATATGTTAGTCACGTAGTACTTGACATCCCCGTCCCCAATCGCATTCATTGTTGTCTCCATTGCACGGTATATTTCTTCCCCTGTGAAACATCCCTTTCCAGTATACGCTCCCTCCATTATCTCTTTACCCCAGACATCACCATCTTTTTTACACCTATCAACGTTAAAACCGGGGGCTATTCCAATAAAGCATATTTCGGCATCTTTAACTTTTTCAATTTTGGGTGGATAGTTGGGTTTATACTTTTCTTTACATTTCGGGTATTTTTCAAGAGCGTAGCGCCAGATGGGACATTCTCGCTGTTTGGGGCACCCCTTATCTAACTCTTTTAATTCGCTTAAATCCTCTGGCATTTTTCTAACCTCCTAGTAATATATTACCCAATAATGTAAAGATAATTTCTTATCATCCAGTTCTTCTATTTCAAACTCAGGTACGCCAATACGGTCATCCCATGCGCTATCCTCCAAATGCCATATCCCCCCACAGAGATACCCCACATCTGCATTTTCTTCATCCTTAACCCATTGAGTCAAGGCGGGTTCCATAGTTTCAATAAGCCAATTTGTTGCGTCTATTATTTCTTTTCTGATTTCATCAAAATATTTTAGGAGCCTGTCTTCATTAGACATTTTTTCATCATTTTTTTTAAGATCATCACGCTCCCATTTGTCGCACAACGCCTCCGATACATAATGAAAAAGGGACGACACCATTTCTGATTCTAATTTTAAACGATCTATTTCCCGACGCCGCCAGTCATCGTATCCCTCACAATTTTTGTCTTCCATGACATCACCTAGCTATAAGTCACTTTTTTCATAGTATAAATAATTTTACTGAATTTTTGCTTTTGAGGCAGCCCCCAATTAGTTTTGCCTGTGCAGCCTCTTTCGATGTTCAGGGTGTTTTAGTCTCATCTCGTCCCATTTCGGCGAAAGTGGGTTTTTTATAGTGGCCTGTTGTTGGTGGTGGAGTGGTGTGGATGACGTGTTGGTCCCATACTCGGTTGTCTGCTTTTGAGCAGTGTCCCTTCAAGTATTACCTCCAGTATGTTGAAAAGCGGAAGAGCCCGGTTCAGGGAATTGAGGGTTTCATGGGCAACCGGGTACATGAAGCTCTCCAGCGCCTCTATGAGGGAGTCATGAAGGGCAAGATATTGGGTTTGAAGGAGGTCTTGGAGTTTTATGCCAAGAGATGGGAGGAAAAATACCATCCTCATGTCAGGGTAGTCAAGCAGGATACGACGCCGGAGGATTATTTTAATGAGGGGATTTCGTGCATAGAATGGTTTTATAGGGCGCACCACCCCTTTGATAGGGGCACCACGTTGGCCGTGGAGAAGAGGGTCTATTTTTCTACCAGTTTCGGCGACCGGTTCCGGGCCGTTATGGACCGCGTTGATTTAGAGGACAATAAGATCGTAATCCACGACTACAAGACCGGAGGCAAGCTATCCTCTAAAGAGGACCTCGCAGCAGACCGGCAGTTGTCTTTGTACTACCGGGCGGCAGAGCAGAGCATAGCCGAGGGACGACCCATAGAACTCCGCTGGCACTTTTTGAGGTACGGAAAGATGATATCTCTAAGCGGGAGCGAGATGATGGTGGAAGAAGTGGAAAAACAGGTCCACCAACTGATAGAGGTCATAGAATCCACGGACGAGTACCCGCCAAAGCTGGGTCCCCGCTGTCCATGGTGTGGGTACTCAGAGATGTGTCCGGTGTACCAGGACGGTTAGCTCGCGACATGCCATCTCCGTATGATAGCCGTTATATGATAAATCTACCATCAGCTGCCGGAATTTTCATAGTTTTTCAGGAACTCCCGTATTCGTTTTGCATCCCATCCGTCTTCAACAATCATGAAAAACACCTTCTCAGGAACCTTTTCAAGGAGGTTCATGGTGTCTATTATTGCCATTTTTACTGCTATCTCGGCTAGCGCCTGGGCTTTTTCTTCATCACTTATTATGTTGTTTGCCGCGTCTGCTGCTTGAGTGATTACTTCTTTTGCTTTTTTGGGGTTGGTTTTTGCTAGTTCTACTGCTATTTTGGCTAGTGCGTTGGCCTTTATTGCATAATCTTCCACTTTTTTCGCCAAGGACAACGCTTTTTCCGGGTCTATCCGTGCCAGTTCCACTGATATTTCGGAAAGTACATAGGCCCTTTTTTCATAATTCCCTATTTTTTCTGCTGTTTTGATTGCTTGATTAAATCTGTCGCTTGCTTTTTTGGGGCTTATTTTTGCCAGTTCTAAAGATATTCTGGCTAGCGCGTTGGCCTTTATTGCATAATCTTCTATTTTGTTAGCTACGGCCAAGGCTTTTTTGGGGTTTTTCTTTGCCAGTTCGACTGATATTTCGCCAAGAGCCCGGGCTTTATCTGGGACAACAGAATAAATCCCGTCTTCTTCCTCATCTAGTTCTCTTTCTATTTCTTCTATTTCTTTCACCACGGCCAATGCTTTTTCCGGGTCTATACGTGCCAACTCTACCGCTATTTCGGCAAGTACGCCGGCTCTCATCTCATATTCATTTATTTCTATTTTCTCTTTTGCTACGCGAATTGCTTGGTCAATCAAGTTGTTTGCTTTTTCCGGGTACGGTTTCAATAGCTCTCCCGCTATTTTGATGAGCGGATCTACTGGGTACTCATCCCACTCACCATATCTTAGCCCCTTCACTATTTCCTCTGCTATCGCTAAGGCTTTTTTAGAATCCTTTTTTGTCAGTTCCATCGCCAAGTTGCCAAGTGCCCAGGCCTTAGAGTCCACGAATTCTATTTTTTTGCTGCGCGAATTGCCTGGGTTATCACGTTGTTTGCTTTTTTAGGGTTCGTTTTCAGCATCTCTGCTGCTATTTCGGCAAGCCACCTTGCCTTATCTTCAGGTTCATCCATTTTTTTTGCAGCCCGAATTGCCTGGTCAAAGAGTTTGTTTGCTTTTTTAGGGGCTGTTTTTGCCAGCTCCACCGCTATCTTGGCAAACGTTTGAGCCTTATAAGTATCGAATCCGATATATCCAGACACTTTCAAGGCTTTTTCTGGGTCGGTTTTTGCCAGCTCCGCCGCTATGTCAGAAAACGCAGAGAACTTCTTATAGTTTGATCCTATGTTTTTCGCTATATTCAAGGCTTTTTTTAGGTCAATCCTTGCCTGTTCCACGGCTATCTTGGCGAAGACCACATCCTTATCATTGCCCTCCAAGTTTTTTGCTATTTCCAGTGATTTTTCTGGGTTTGTTTTTGCCAGTTGGATTGCTATATTTGCCGATACGCGTTGTTTCCTATCACGGCTTCCTGTGCCCTTTATTTTTTTTACTGTTTTAAGGGCTTGGTTTAGTATTTCTTTGGAGGATTTTGAGGGGGTTGGGGCTACGTTGGCTATGTAGGTTTTTATTATTTCTTTGATGTTTTCTGAGGATTCTCTGAGTTTTTCCACGTGTTCTTCGCCGAGTGTTTCTGCCAGAGGGAGGGTTTTCCTTTTGAGTTCGGCTATTCGTCTGGTTTTTTCAAGGTCCTCTCTCATAAGTTCTCTGATCTCTTCATCATCCCATATACTGAGAATTCCATCAACAGTCTCTTTGAGGGCTAAAATTTCTTCCTTGACCCTCTCAAGGTCTTCCACTGTTTTCGCAGATTTGAGCCGTTCTCCAAGTTCTTTTGCGCCCGTGACCCCCCCTATTTCTTTAAGTATAGATGCTGTCTCTCTATATTTTTCCATGATTTGTGCTTTTTCTCGTAGGCGTTCTTCATCTATGTTTTGTATGATTTTCTCTGCTTTTTCTACGTCCAAGTTTTTGATTGCTGGTGTTATGTCAGGTATCGTTTCGTCTGCCATGCCGGATAGGGATTTGAGGTCTTTCCATTTATTACGTGCAGCAGAGAGCTTTTTTCCTACGTCGTTCAGGGATTTGATATCTCTCAGAGCTTTTTCCACGTTGCCCGATAAAAATTCGTCGGACACTATCCTATCATAGTCTAGTGGAATTCCTTGTTTTTTATATGTATCAGCCCTTTTTATCTCCTTTTGGAACTGGTATATTTTCTCTACCATGTGCCCATAGCCTGTCTCTTGCAGGAATCTTTCTCCGCGGTGGTTCAGCCCAGTTGCTAATATTGCGAGAAAAACTCCGTAGCGGTTGCTCTTTATTATTTCACGGACATATGGCCAGACACTCTCGGGGGCGTTTAATAGCTCTTTTGTGAGGTTGTAGGGATCATTTGCCATGGCATAAATAAGGCGGTCCCTTGCCTTCTCCCGTTTGCCTTTGAAAAAAGCGGTTAGGTCTTTTATGTACTTCTCGTACATCCATCCGCCTCCAGGCTTTTTTCTTTTTACAAGTATTTTATTATTTAGCAGGGAGCCCTCCTGTTGTTTCCGCTGGGGTTCATTGTCTTTGCATAGAGATCCCGTTATCCCCTATGTGTTTTTTCCTCTTTATTTTTTGCGTCCTTTGTGAAATGTTATAGATAACGCTCTTGTAAAGAAAGGGCAATGACACTTTCTATTGAAAAGAGGAGAGTTATGATTGGGGAGTTCCTGTTATTTGTTTTGTGAGGTATCTTTTTATTTGGGTTTTGTTTTTTGGTGGTTGTATGGTCAGGGTGGTTCATGCTGCTGATTTGCATATTGATGCTAGTTATGCTTTTTTGACGGGGGAGCGGTTGGAGAGGCGTAGGGAGGATTTTTTGGATTCGTTGAGTTCTATTTTGAATGTTTGTCGGGAGGAGAGGGCGGATGTGTTGGTGATTTCGGGGGATTTTTTTGATAAGGTGAACCCGACGAACAATGCCCGTTATTTTGCTCATCGTGCGCTCCGGGATTTTACTCGGGATGTTGATTGTAGGGTGTTTATTGTGTCCGGGAACCACGACGAGCCCAAGACTGTTCATTCTCGGAGCCCGCTGGATCCTCTGGGTCTGATAAAGAACGTGCGGGTTGTTTCCAGTGGCAAGTGGAAGCATTTTCGTTTGTCCGGGGGCGGGTTTGATGTGGGTCTCTATTTGAGGGGTTATGATGGTTTGAAGCCGGCGGTCAGTCCTTTTTTGGAGCCCCCTTCTCCTAATGATGATGTGAATGTTGCGGTGGTTCACGGGTCTCTTGATCGCGCCAAAAGCGTGTATGATGAGTGGTCTTCTGCTTTCAGAGAGTACGCTCCTTTTTCTTCTATATCTTGTTCAGAACTCGGGTTTGATTATTATGCGCTGGGACATTTTCACACGCATCAGATTGTATCAGAGAATTGGGGGGTGTTCTGTTATCCGGGTTCTCCACAAAGGTATTCGTTCAGGGAGGCGGAGGGGGAGAAGGGCGTGGTGGTTTTGGATTTGGAGCCGGGTTTTTCTGAGAGCAACGTTCAGTTTGTGCCTTTGCCTTGTAGGGAGTTGGTGGTAAAGGATGTTGTGTTGGACACGTCTATGTCTAATTTGGAGGAGGTTATTCTTAACGAGGTTCCGGTTGATGGTGGAGACAGGCTGTTGGATGTGAGGTTGATGGGAAAAGTGATGTTTGACGAGTATAAGCGATTGAGGATTTCTCATTTGGCCAGTTATCTCAACCAGTATTGGTTTGCAGTGAAGATTGACAAGTTGTTTTCTGTTTATGATCCGGTTTCAGAATACGAGTTTGAAGATTTGAAGAGCATTAATGTGGTGGAGGAGTTTAAGAAGAGGATGTCTGAGAAGCTGCGGGTTGCGGAGGAGGAGGGCAATGTGGAGTTGAAGAAGAAGTATAAGTGGATGCTGGAAAATGGAGTTAAATTGTTGGTTGAGATTGGGGGTCAACAGGATGATTTTGAGGTCCATTCACGCGTATGACTTCGTGCAGTACCCGGAGATTAGGTTGGAGGGTATTCCTAAGCGTGGGACTATTGGTATTTTTGGCAAGAATGAGTATGGAAAGTCCACGTTGGCAGATGCCATAAGTTTTGCTTTGTTTGGGGAGACTCCTCGGGCTAATGTTAAGGGGCATATTCGTGAGTTCAGCAAGGCTGATTATGTGCGGTGGGGGGCTTCTTTGGCTTGGGTCGGTGTTCGTTTTGAAATAAATGGTCGGTTGTATGAGGTTTCCAGGTCTGTTTCTTTGTCAGGGAGAACAAAAGCTGAGATAAATGATGTTGTTTCTGGCGAAATTATTGCTTCTGGTGTTAGGGAAGTTGATGATTATATCCAGAACGTGCTTTTGGGCTATGGTTTTCAGGAGTATAGGTATTCTTCTTATGTGGCGCAGAAGGAGATTGATCTTTTAACGAAGAATGAGACGGATGTTAGGGCTGTCATAAATCACATGTTGGGGATTGATCTTTTGGGCGAGGCGAGGAAGAGGTGTGAGCAGGAACGGAAGAGGTGGAATGATGACCTGTTGCCTGAGAGGAAGCAGCGTCTTGAGTTGGTTCTTGAGCGGTTGAGAGAGAAGGAGAGCAGGGTTGAAGAGGCGGGTTTGCTCAAAGAGGAGCTGGCTCGGTTGAACGAGGAGATAAGGGCGGTGGAGGCGGTTTTAGAGGAGAAGGAGCGGTTGCGTGACGAGCTGTCGGAGTTGAGGGAGGTTGAGGCGAGGCGTGAGAAGCTTTCTGCGGTTTTGGACGAGAAGTTGAAGCAGGCAGAGGCTCTTTCTGCTCAGATTAAAAAGGCGGAGGAGGCGGCGGAGAAGCTTTCTTTTTTGAAGGAGCAGATTAGCGATGAGGATAAAAGATCTCTCCTTGAAAAGGAGGAGGATTATAGGATTTCTTTGCAGTTGTTGGACAAGGTGGACCGGCTGTCGGACAGGATCGATTATCTTTCCGATAGGTTGGCTCAGATTGAGAAAAAGTTGGGGGCTTTGTATGATAAGAAGAGGTCTTTGGATGAGGAGATTGTCAGGCTGCGTGAGACGGAGGGAGTTCCTTCGGTCGTTGGGGCTCTTCGGCGTTTGAGGTCGGTCTATGATTTTGTTGAGCGTTTTGTGGGAAATTTGGAGAAAGAGCGGGAGGAGGTGGTTAGAAGGGGCGACAGGGCGAGGGCGCGGCTTGAGAAGGTTCCTCATCATGTTGTTAAGGGCGATTTGGAGGGCAGGGAGAGGAAGATAAAAAATACGATTTACCAGCTGAGGGCTCGGCGTGAGAACTTGGCTCAGCAAATTGATTTTAAGAGGAGTCGGGCTTCTGCGCTTAACATGGGCGCGGTCGGGCTGTTTGCAGTGGGTATTTTGTTCTTGTTCTTGTCTCTTGGTATCTTATCGGTTCTTTTTGCTGTTAGTGGTTTGGCCCTTCTTGTTATGGCTCAGAGGGCGAAGGGAGATATCCCCCTCCTTGAGGAGGAGAGGGAGAGGGTGAGCGACCAGATTAGCAGGTTGGTTGAGGATAAAGGCCGGGTGGAAGCGCTCAGGAGACATCGGGAGAGCGTTGAGGAGAACATCGCCGCCATTCGCAACGAGATTGAGGAGTGCGAACGGATGGTGGAGATTATTGACCTAACGTTGAGGTCTTTTCAGAATTTTTCGGAGATGAAAGTGTACGAGGTTTTGCAGTTGGCCCCGAGGGTCCATGATAAAATAAGCGAGGTTTTGAGGGAGTTGGAAGGGGTTGATTTTGGCGAATATAAGTATAAAACAGTCCGTGAGGCTTTGTATGATCTGGAGCGTTATGATGCTATTTTGGACGAAAGGAAGAAGAGCCAGGCGCGGGTTGAAGATCTTTCGAAGGATGTTAAGGAGATTGGGGACGTGGAGGCGGAGCGTGAGGATGTTGAAAAAGAGTTGTCTTCCCTTAAAAAGGAAAGTGAGGAGGCTTTCAAGGTTTTGAGGGAGAAGTTGGATGCTTTGGGGATTCCTCTGGATCCGGACGTGGATGTTTGGGGTCTTGTTGAGGAGGGATTAAAGAGGATTGAGGAGATTAAGAAAGAGATGTCCCGGAACGAAGGGAGTATTTCTGAGCTTGAGAAGTTAGCCGGTTCGTTGCCTGATTTGAGGGAGAAGTTTGAGGTTTTATCGGGGGAGATTGAGGGGATAAAAGACCAATTGTCTGAGCTCCCGGAAGAGAATGTGTTTGACCCAGAGTTTTTTGAGAGCTTGGAAAAGGAGATTGAGAGTCTCAGGGATAAAGCCGTGAAGTTGAAGGAAAGAAAGGGCAATTTGAAAGGCAGTATCCGGGAGAAGCTCGGTAGTGAAGAAGAGGCCAAGAATATTTTGGACGCCGTAAATAGGGCGGAGAGACTGGTCAAAGAGGCGGAGACCTTTGTAATGTATTATAGGGAATTGAAAAAGGAGTTTAAAGAGTTGCAGGAGGACATCCGAAAGGAAATTACTCCTCAGATACGGCAGTATCTTTCTTGGATACTCCCCCGGATTACGGATGATAGGTATAAGATGGTCAGAATAGGTGGGGATTTTAAGATGGAGGTGTTCTCAGAGGATAAGGGGGATTTTGTGAACATCACGTGTCTAAGCGGGGGGACTATAGACCAACTGTTGTTGTCGTTGCGGCTGGGCTTTGCTCGTGCTTTGAATTCTGCGAATTCTAAGGACAACGAGCTTTTCATTTTCTTGGATGAGCCGTTTAGTTCTTTTGATTCGGGTAGAAGAGATGCTTTCATTGATTTCATAAAGAATTTTGAGACCACTTTTCAGCAGATATTTTTGATAAGCCACATTGACGGGTTGGAAAACTATGTGGATTATTACATAAAAGTGGAGAAAGACGCCGCTGGGCACTCTTATCTCATCCCTAGCTGGATGGATTAGACTTTAACTAAGTTTGCCAAATTGAACACCCACACTCCCGTCCCTCCTCCCCGTTTTTATGGTCACCTTTACCCACAGACTACCTCAGCCCTCCGTACTACCTTCGGACGTTGTTTATATACTGCGTGACTTCTTCGGGTATTTTGTGGTAGAACTAAAAACACTCTTTAAGCCTTCCATTTCTCTTTTGAAATCACGTTGAGCCTCTTTTCCATTCCGAGTTCTAAGGTAGAAATAAAAATAATCCTTTATCCACCCGTTTTCCTTAGCATCATCTAGCAGAATCTTATAATGGCTTGGAACGCCTTTTTTATTTTTACTTTGATCATCTTCCTGCCATATAATTAGATAGTACTTATCACTTTCTTTCAGCACTCCAGCGCTCTTAAATATTATACCCTTGAACAAGTCTTTTTCAATATTATCAATATTCTTTTTAATATCAAACAACAGTTTCTTTTTGCCCAATTCTATAGAGATATCAACTACTTTTTCAATAGTGCCATGACTGCCCAATTTGATGTTTTCTATCCTGTATGTATGGGAGATATTTTTATTAGGAACTTTTTCTAATAAAGAAAGAAACAGCAGTATAAAATATCTCTCCGAATCGGCGCTCCTACTTTTCCCTCTTTTTTTATAAATGTTAACAAATTCTTTAAAATTTTCATATGTGGAAAAAGAGGCACGATCTAAAAAGGGCACATATTCAATTCCATTTCTCTTCCAATACTCTCTATATGCATTTTTTGCCTCATCTAAAGAAGAAAAACTTTCTTTTGGCATTATTATTCACCTCTACTTGTATTTCTCCGTATAGCGGAGATTCTATTTAATGTTAGTGTTGAGCTGTATCGTTGGTGCCGAGTGGGAGCGCCTATCAGAGGAACTCACGTGTTCGTTCCTCGTCATCTCCTCCCCCCTCGCTGGTAATGGTTTAAAACTGGTTGTTGGTGCCGTTTCGTGGAGTTCACTGCGTCGCTCCACTTACGTCATCAAACCGGGGAAATTTAAACAAGTTTGATGCCGAGGGAGGGAGTCGAACCCTCACAAAACGGATCTGCAGTCCGCCACATTAGCCGCTCTGTCACCTCGGCTTCTGGTGGTGTGGGTGTGGTGGGTCTGTGTCTGTTTTATGGTTTAATGGTATTTGTTTATTAATCTTTTGCTCTGGGCGGGTGTGGGACAAAATTCCTTTTTAGTCTTTCACTATTATGACGTATGCTCTCCACCCGCGATATTTTTTTGGCGCGTCTATTTTTGATGAGTTGCCGAATTTTGTTAAGTCCTATTTTCTATCTTTAAATCCATAAACAACACAATACACTCAAAAGACCAGACAGAATAAACACACACGACATGCTGCAGAGAAACGTTAATATTCACAACACTGTTGTGGGTAATCACTGGAGAGATGGTGAAACATGAAACTGTTCGGTTCGTCGGGAATAAGGGGCGTTTACGGAGAAAAGATCACGCCTGAGCTGGCCATGAAAATAGGACGTGTAATTGGTTCCATGTACACCAAATGTGTGGTGGGCAGAGACCCGCGGCTAACCGGAGAGGTGATGTCCAGCGCTCTCATGAGCGGGCTTATGGCCGCCGGCTGTGACGTGGTGGACATAGGGATAGTTTCCACCCCCACCCTCGCTCTTGCCACAAAAAACTTTGACTGCGGTCTGATGGTGACCGCCTCTCACAACCCGCCCCAGTACAACGGGATAAAGTTCTGGAACCCTGATGGCACCTCGTTTGGGGTCGCACAGATGCAGGACGTAGAGGACAGGATTCTCAACGACGAGTGGGTGCCAGCTACATGGGAAAATGTCGGAACATATTCTTTTTACCCGAACGCTGTCCATGACCACATCAACGCCATAAAAAACGCTCTTAAAAAAGACTCTGAGCAGCCGCTGGACGGGCTAACAGTGGTGCTTGACTGTGGCAACGGCGGCGGGAGCGTCGTGGCACCCCGGGTGTGGAGGGCCCTGGGAGCAAAGGTCATAGAGATGAACTGCGACCCGGACGGGCGTTTTTCGGCCAGAGACCCGGAGCCGGAAGAGGAGAATCTCGGACTCTTAAAAGAACTCGTTGTTAAGGCCGGAGCAGACCTAGGAATAGCACATGACGGGGACGCTGACAGGATGACAGCCGTGGATGAGAAAGGGCGCTTTGTTGGTGGCGACCTGTTGATGCTTATCTTCGCCCGGGAGTACGCCGGCAAAAAAGTCGTGGTGCCTGTTAACGCCACCATGGCCGTTGACGACCTGGTTGGGCGGGAAAACGTTCATCGCTGCCGTGTCGGAGACGTTTTTGTTAGTGAAAAATTGAAAGAAATTGGTGGGGATTTCGGCGGAGAACCCTCCGCCACCTGGGTGTTCTCTTCGTATGGTCTGTTTCCAGACGGAGTCTTTGCCGGGGTGAAACTGGGAACAATAGTCAAAAACGCCATAGAAAACGGTGCGAGCTTTTCTGCCGTGGTGGACGGGTTGCCCCGATATCCCATTTACAGGAAAAACTACTCTTTCCCGCCTGAGAAAAGGGAGGAGGTCGTTGAAAAGGTATACTCCCGGCTGAGAGAACTCGGCGGTCGTATAACAGACGTAGATGGTATAAGGGTGGATTTTGACGACGGGTGGGTTCTCGTACGGGCGTCCGGGACGGAGTCCAAGTTCAGGTCCACGGCGGAGGCCAGAGAAGATAGGCGGGCCAGGGAACTGTTTGAAATGGCAGACCGGGTGGTCGTTGGAACAATAAAAGAAACAGTTGCGTGACCGGAAGAGAGGTGAGAAGTATGGCCAACGAAGATGGGAAATACAGGGCCCTGGTTCTTGCAGCCGGCGAAGGAACCAGGATGTACCCTCTGACAGAAAAGCGTCCCAAGCCCATGATAAAGGTCGCCGGAAAACCCCTCCTCCTGTGGGTGCTGGAGACCCTTAAAAACAGGGGCATCACAGAGGTCGTCATGGTCGTTGGGTGGGAGGGAAAGAGAATAAAGGACTATTTTGGAGACGGGAAACGTTTTGGGCTTGACATAAAATATGTCTATCAGGAAAAGAGGATGGGAACCGCACATGCCACCCTGCTGGGAGAGAAATTCCTCGGCGATGGGGCCTTTCTGTCCGTTAACGGGGACGTGATAATAACAGAGGAAATGGTTGACACAGTTCTCCAGAGACACAGAGAGACCGGGCTGAACGTTGTGGGCGTCGCAGAGGTCCGTGACCCCCGGGGATTTGGCATAGTCCACGTTGAAAACGGGCTTATAAAAGAGATTGAAGAAAAGCCTGATCGTCCCACACGGAACACGATAAACTCTGGCATATACGTGTTGAAACCGGACATATTCTCCCTGGTCCGCGAAACCCCCCTCTCTGCCAGGGGCGAGTATGAGATAACGGACACGTTTAAACTGGCAATTGAAAAAGAGGGGGTGGCTGCGGCCATCCTGCCCGGGGAGTGGGTTGATGTTGGCCGTCCATGGGACCTCCTTGAGGCAAACCGTGTGCTCATGGACCGGGTTGAAATGACTGTTGATGGCGACGTAGAGGAGGGGGCACGCCTCATTGGGCCGGTGAAAGTGGGGAAAGGGGCCAGTATAAAATCGGGCTCTTATGTAGAGGGGCCTGTTATAATAGACGAGGGGGCAAAGATCGGCCCGAACTGTTACATACGCCCCCATACATACATAGGCAAGAGATGCCACGTTGGGGCCGCCGTGGAAATCAAAAACAGCATAATAATGGACGACACGAAGGTGCCGCATCACAACTATGTTGGCGACAGCGTCATAGGCGAAAGATGCAACTTCGGCTCGGGCACAAAACTGGCAAATCTGCGTTTTGACGATAGACCCGTCCGTGTCGTTGTCAAAGGAGAGCTTGTGGACTCTGGCAGGAGAAAGCTGGGGGCGATAGTGGGAGATGACGTCAAAACAGGTGTCAATGTTTCAGTAGACCCGGGCACGGTCATAGGATGTGACGTGTGGATATCCCCGGGGGCCTACGTTCGTGGCTTCATTTCCTCAAAAACATTTGTCAAATAATCTGCATTAGCTATCTATAAACCGTCTGAAATAACCCATCTGTTAAGGCGGAGAACATGGAAAAAAAAGACGTTGAAAACATAGGACTGGCAGCGCCGTATTTCCACCCCCATGTTGGGGGGGTGGAATCCCACGTCTACGAACTCGCAAAACACCTGTCCGCCAGAGGATACACCGTGGAAGTTCTCACGTCTAACAGCGAGAACGTTGCTCCAGAAGAACCCATGGATGGGTTCGTTGTCAGGAGGGCAAAATGCTGGGGCAAACCCTTCACCACGCCCATAGCACCGGGCATAAAAAAACTGGTTCGCCAGGGCGACTATGACCTCATCCACGTACACACCCCGCCACCCATCACCGACCTCTTTGTTTTATCCGCCGCCAGAAAGCAAAACGTGCCATCCGTTTTAACATACCACTGCGACCTGGAGCTTGAAAAGATCGGAAAGTATGCTGTGGGGCTGTACAACAGGGCGCTTCAGAGACGTGTTCTGTCCATGGCCGATTCGCTTGTGGTCACTACCACGGGCTACGGCAGGACCTCGCGCTCCGTGTGGCACATAGAACCACATGTTGTCCCAAACGCTGTGGACCCCACCGAGTTCCACCCCCAAATAGACGGGGTGTGCATACGGGATAAACTCGGCCTGGACAGAGACGACTTCATGGTGCTTTTCGTGGGCCGTCTCGTCCCACACAAAGGAGTCCAGCATCTCATAGACGCCGTTGCCGTCCTGAACAGGGACATGGGAAAGAAGGCTTATCTTGTGGTGGTTGGAAAGGGGCCCCATGAGATCTTTCTACGAGAAAGAGCCAGAAAAGTCAGATGTGAAAAGGTCATATTCGCAGGCCGTGTCTCCAGAGAAGACCTGCCCCGGTATTACGCCGCAGCGGATGTTTTCGTTCTGCCCTCAATATCCCGTCTGGAAGCGTTTGGAATAGTCACCCTTGAGGCGATGGCAAGTGGTAAACCTGTCTTGGTGTCAAACATACCGGGTGTCAGAGACGTCGTTGATGACGGGGTTGAGGGGTTGATAATTGAGCCCCTGGACCCGAAAGGAACAGCGAAAAAAATAGCATGGGTGATGGAACACCCGGAAGAGGCACGTAGGATGGGAGAGATGGGGCGAAAAAAGGTTGAGGAAAAATACAACTGGTCAAAAGTGGTGGAAATGATTCTGAACGTTTACAGAGAGACTGTCAGAAAAAAGAGGCGGTGACATCAGACGACCTCAAGCACGATGCTCTGGCCAGCGGAGTTGTAAGCCCGCCAGGAATCCATGTTGTATGGAAAAGCGGCTATGATGTGCACCCTGCCGAAGTTTTTGAACATCTGCAGGTCGGCGGAAGAAGGAAAGGGCGACGGGGACGGATGGCTGTGGACACTTCCAACAATAGACAGGTCTATTGGCAACATGAATGTGCGCAGAATCGCGTGTTCGTCCCCGGAAATCGTGCCGGGAATCAAGATCACCTCCACTATGGTGTCGCCAGAAGCCCTGAGCGCTCCGGCAAACTCAAGCGGGTGGGTTTCCCTGGCACTCTCAAAAATGGTCTCCAGCACCTCCTCTTTTATGCGTCTGATTTCCTTTGCAGGAGGGGGGCGGCGCTGTTTCCTGAACAGGGACATACAGGGAGAAAAAACACGAGGGAGAAAAGGTTATCGCCAGATGAAACCACCAGACGAACAAACTTAAAATATATATACAACCACCCCAATTGCCACCCGTTCCCCAGAGAGCAGAGGTGTGGTTGATGGTCAGAAAACCTGCCAGGATGTACACACAGGTCAAGGGACAGGCATACACCCGCAAAGAGTACATGGGAGGAGTACCCGGACACAGGATAGCCCAGTTCAGGATGGGCACACCCTCCAACGACTACAAACTCCGGGTGTCACTTTGCGTCAAGGAGAGATGTCAGATACGCAGCATAGCACTGGAAGCGGCAAGGGTCACAGCAAACAAGATGCTCTCCAAGAGGATAGGCACATCAAACTTCTATTTCAGGGTCAGAGTGTACCCACACCACGTTCTGAGAGAGAACAAACAGGCGACAGGGGCCGGTGCAGACAGGGTGTCCGATGGGATGAGAAAAGCGTTCGGGAAACCCGTTGGTGTCGCTGCCAGAGTGGAACCAGGACAGCCCGTGCTCACCGTCTGGACACACCCACAGCATTTTCCGATAGTCAAAGAGGCTCTCAGAAAAGCGGGGATGAAACTCCCGTCTCCCTTCACCATCGTCATTGAAGAGGGAAGAGAACACCTCAAAGGGATATAAGCGGTATGATAGGTTTTTATCTCTTCAACACCTAACCCGTCCTATGGATGAGGAATATTTCGCTGAAGAAGACAGCGGTGGCGGGCCGGGAAAAGATTCCGACCATGGCGCGGGCGTCCCCGTTCTCTGTTTTGGCCCGGGGCATGGGACCATCGTCCCCCAGCGCCTCAGTGAGTTTTTTGGAGAAGACATTAGCAGTGCCTCCATTCCCCCCCTACATGGTGGGTTCCTGTGCCCGGGTTTCATGATACCATCCTCGCTTTTCGCAGGAGGTCTGAGCCCGGAAAACGAGCTGGCTCTACTCAGGGTCTTCCGCGAGTTCTCAGACAACGGGGAAAAAACCCCTCCCTTTATCTACTTTAGATCAGACGCACACCCATGGTCTGTTCTCACAAGTCCGCTCCTGAGAGGCAAAAAGATGTTTCTAAAAGCGTTGAGGGAGATGAGATATCAGACACAGACCAGCCCGCCTCCTGGCTACGTCGTCGTCTTTCCAGGAGATGTGCGGATGTCTGGCACTCTCTCAGCCAGCCCTCTGGATGGGCGGGTTGAAGTGGAAACATACACAGGGTGGGGTGGAGAAAAAACCGGCGAAGCGGTTTTCAGCATATACGACGGGAGGGTGGTGAAAGAGAAGGGGATACCCCAGTGGGCGCTGGTTGACCTCTATAACATCATAAGGGACGTGGGCGAAAAACTGTGGGACCTAGGGGGAGAGAACTGCACAGAGGCACCGCCGATGGGGGTGGAAAATAAAGAAGAAGGCCGGGAGGCAGAGGGAGTAAAGAACGCCGGAGTGTGTCACCTCGTGTGGTGTATCCCCTCAACAGAGGGCGGACACACGGTACGGGTGATCTGGGGACGCCTGGAACAGCCACATGAAAAGAGCGCCGAACAGATAGAGGTTGAACCATCTGATATAAAAAACCCGGTCCCTGCCAGTGGTGGCTCCGTGGGGGTGCGCCATGTGGACAAAGAGATAGGTGGAGTTGACACAGGAGATATCTTTCCATTGCCCATAAGGTGCTCTGTTGGCGTCTGGTCTGATTTTCTGGTGAGGGCTCTCCAGCTAGACACGAGCGAAAATGAGATTGGCAAAAATGAGAAAAGGTTCATACAGAGGAGGGTTCTGGACGGGTCCATAGTGCCCGTTGTGTACTATGACGGCGAATATGGCGGCAAAGAACTGGGCGGGCTCGCCGCAGAAAAGCTGTTCGCCATGATCCCCCTGGAAAAAGTATATGAGGACCTGTCCCTCCCGGACCGGGTGAGACATCGTATCAGAGAAACCCAGTGGGGCGATGCCGCAGACGATGCCGTGAAGGTTGAAATACTGGTCGGCGTGGATGTCCCCCACATACTGTCTGTTGAGCGGGTTTTTTCAGCGGTGGATGGCGTTGCTGTGATGGTGACAGACACAACAGAGGACGGGATAGACAGGTTGTTTTCCACCCTTGGTCCCGTGGCAGAGCGTTATGGCAGAGAGAAAGTTTTCATCGCCATCCCCCCGGGCAGACAGTCTATTAGACAGCCTATGGGTTATCTTATAAGAGGTGTCGTCAGGACAGGCCTGGGCGGAATAATACTTGGAAGGGACAGAGAGACCAACACAGTGGACAGCGTGGCCGGCGGAGTTTTTGTGTCGCTGATGAGAGCGGTCTATCTCATTGCCAGAGAGGAGTGGAGCGTCGTTGTTGAGAACGCAGTTGAGAAAAAACGGGAGGAGAAAAAAGAAAGAGACCTCCACGGGAGGTCGTGGTAGCGTAGGGGTATTTCACATGGAAAAAGAAATTAACAGGGAAGATGACAGAGAAACTGTGGACTGGACGAATGGCGTCTCCGAAGAAACCGTTATGAGAGAACTGACAGAACAGCTCTCAAAGGACTCGTCTTTTTCCAGCGGAAAAGTGCTTGGGCCCATGTACACCACTCCCCACCCCATAGCAGTAAAGGCCCATGTCATGTTCTTTCAGTCAAACCTGGGAAACCCCGGGCTCTATCCGGGAACAGCCGCCCTGGAAAAACGTGTTATCCAGTGGATAAAAGAGATGCTGCACTCCCCACCGTCTGGCCACGGCGAGTTCACCAGCGGAGGAAGCGAGTCAAACATAACCGCCCTGTGGATGCACCGGGAGAAAACGAAGAAAAAGAGGGTGGTCTTTTCCCGCAACGCCCATTTCTCCATGTTCAAAGCGTGCTCCATCCTAGGCCTTGAGCCGGTGGTCATCCCACGGGGAGAAGACCTGTTACCCAGCCCCGGAGACTTTGAGAGGGAGATAAAAAAAGAGGGAGTGGCATCGGTGGTTCTCGTGGCCGGCACCACCGAATTTGGCCTCGTAGAGCCGATATCAGAGGTGGCAAAGGACGCCGCCGACTATGGGGTACCGGTTCATGTTGACGCCGCCTTCGGCGGATTTGTCCTGCCCTTCCTGGAATCCCTCCAGAAAAAGGGAGAAATGGAAAATATCAGCGGGGGGCGGTGGAAGCCCTGGATGGGGGACTGGGATTTCCGCGCAGAGGGCGTTTCCACAATAACAGTTGATCCGCACAAGATGGGCATGTCCACCCTGCCAGCGGGAGTCTTGCTCTCAAGAGATGTTGACCCGTGGAAACACATAGAATTCCATTCACCTTATCTCACAACATCCCACAGCCGGGGAATGCTTGGGACACGTGCCAGCGGTGCTGTGGCCGCCACCTATGCGGTTATGCGCCACCTCGGGTACACCGGGTATGTGGAAATGGTCAGAGAGCAGATGCGAACCACATACCTGATGGTGGACCTGGCCAAAGAAAAAGGGATAGATGTGGTTACCTCGCCCACGACGCCGCTGGTCGTTTTCAGAGCAGAAAAACCCGCCCGGGTATCACATGAACTTGATAAAATAGGTGGGTGGAAGGTGTCAACCACCCCGGACCCGCCCGGGATAAGGGTCGTTGTCATGCCCCATGTCACTGAAAAGGTCGCAAGGTCTTTTATAGACGACCTGGCCAGAGTGCTAAAGCACCGCCGGTGATGTTCTAAAAGAACAGGAGCGTCGCCAGCACGACCGAAAGAGAAAAGAGGTTGATGAAACGCTCGTCTCTGAAAGCCACTCTGGCCCTGAAATCTGTCCATGTGATGCCGCGTTTTTTGCCCGGAGGGCCCCTAGCATCTTCAAAACTCTTATAACGTGGCAGATAGACCTTGCCCCCGGACAGAATATCCAGCATCAGATGAAAAGAGAGCCCCAGGAACGCCGCAGTCGTGATATAAAAAAACCACCCTGAAAACAAACCGGCCAGAAGAACAGCGCCAGCTACGAGAAGCGGCATCATAGGGGTGAAAACAGAGTGCGACACCGCCCCAAAGGTCAGCCCCCGTGTGCCCCTGGCGTCAAGAAATGGCACCAGAGCGAAAAAACCGGCCAGAGGAGGAAGCGGTGAGAACGGAGAAACCCCGAGGGCCGGGACGAGGGCCATGGACATAGCCATTGAAAACAGAAAATGGGAAAGATGGGAAAGATGTGATACGCTATACGAACATGAATTGTTCGCAGAAACAGGACTCGCAAACAGATCCTCCATGGGCGGGCTATGGGGCAATATATTTAAATGATTTCCACAATAGAGTTATAAGAGGGGTTACAATTGGAGTCGCAGATGTCAACCTGGATATTGTATCTCATTCTCGCTTCTGTTATACTGTCCTTTTTCATAGCCGGTTTTGTCTATGAGAGATACCTGCTCACCGGTAAAAAGCTGAGACACCTCCAGACATGGTTTATAGCATGGGTCATCGTTGGAATAAGAACAGGGCTTGAGCTCTTCAACTTCACCTCACCTTCTTACACGCTCTTCGTCGCATACATGACCCTGGCTCACTCAATAATGTGGTACTATGGACTGGCACAGCTGATGAAATACCAGCATCTATGGAAACGCTCTTTCACGCTGGTATACATCGCCGCGTGTGCTCTCTCACAGGTTCCCCTGCTGGCGTGGGGGAAAACCCATCTGGCAATAGCGTCCATATATCTGATATTTACACCTATCATGTACTTCATCCTGGCATACGCCTTTTTCAAACCGGCCCTTCACAGAAAAAAGCTCGGATTGAGTCTGGTATCAGGGGCGTTCTTCCTCTGGGGCCTGGACTACCTCATCTTCGGATACCCCTATTATGTACTCCAGAACCATCTGGCTGGAACGATAGGATGGTTTCTCGGATTCCTCTTCAGAATCCTGATCATCATGGGCTTCTACTTGATGGTTGAAGAGACATCTTCAACCTACTGAAATACAGCAAAAATGCCCCGCTTAACACCACGTACTTCAAACAAAATACACAACAACCGGCAGCATTATGCAGCCCATGAGATGCGCCCTCTGGACGCCCACCATCGGGGGGATAAGGCCCAGCAGGGTTGAAACACCCAGTATGACCAGCCCCACGGGCCCCGAGAGAACCGCCACAGCGACAACCAGCAAAACGATGAGAGCCTTTGAAAGCAAAACATAGTTCATGTCAGCGTACCGGGACGAAAAAACAGAGCCAAGGCGTGTCGTCAGAAAATAGCCGCAGACGCCGGCGATAAACGAGCCAAAGAGCAAAACCACCAGAGCCAGCGGGACATCGCTGATGGGTTTCCATACAGATATGTCTCCGCCCAGCAGTTTTTTGACAGCCCCCATGGCCCCGCTTCTCGCCTTTAGAATCACAAACAGCGCCACCAGGTTCATTATGGCATTGGCTGTGTTCACCCCGCTGACGGCGACGATGAACTCTTTTTCGTCGTCCCCCCTCCATTCATCTTCGCCTTCTGTTTCCGGTATTTTTTCGTCTATTTCCTCTCCGAGTATTCCTTTGGCGATGACCGTTGCGCTGGCGCTTGATACCCCCGGAAACCATCCCACCAGGCCGCCGGCGAACGTGCCAGCTATCACCCCTTTGATGGTTTTTTTCTTTCCCAGCCGGTGCTTTATCCCTCTGTGCTGTGGGGGTATTTTTTCTCCTTCACTGAGGCTCATGAGCAGGCCAGGGAGACCGAACAGGCCCGTGAAGATGGGGAACAGGAGGCCGGCGTAGAGGGATGGGAAAATGAGCGGGTTGTGGGTTTCCAGAGCGCCGTTCATGACCACATATCCCAGAGCGCCGGATATCAAAAAAAGGGCGGCTGCCCATGCTCTCTGTTTGAGGTGATCCAGCGTCCCGGGAACCATTTTTCCGTTCCATGCAAGTGTCTTTTCGGGGGAAGCCTTTTCCATTATTATGAGTATGGTCTCAACGCCTATGAGCATGAAGGGTATCATGGGCAGAAGTTTTTCGTATCCGTCGGTGGGCGTGCCCATCAGGTATCTGGCAGGTAAAACGGCTGCGAGGCCCAGGATCAGGGCGCCAAAGCTGCCCATGGCGCTGTATTTCACCGCCTCCTCGCCTTTTCCCATTTTGACCAGTTTGTGCCCCGGCAGGACATTGAGAGCTGTGTCGTCGTCTGGCACGCCGAGGAAGACCGTCGGGATTATGTCAAGGAACGTGTGTGTTATGGCCATTGTCACTATCACTGTTGACGCTAGAAGAAGAACATGGGACGATGACGCGCCAAAAAAAGACGCCGTGGTTGCGGTGAAGCCTATTATCGCTGTCTGGGCGGAGAGTATGAAAACCGCTATTGTGTTCACGTGGACCCCAGGTGTTAGACCGGTGAACGTTCCCAGCGCCACTCCTATGAGGGAGAACACTGCTGCCGCCAGAAGCAACCCCAGCAGTTCCATGTTCCGGTGAAAAATAGGGAGTATAAAAAATAACTGATTTGGGGGGTGATTCGGGGGAACATGTCTCTAAAATTCTCTCAGCTCCTCCTCTTCTGTTTCTTCCTCTGCTTTTCCGGTTTCTCCATCCACCTGGTCGGGGGCAAATTTTTCTTCTGGTCCAGGCGGCTGTCCGGGAGGAGGCCCTGGGGACTGCTGGGCCGGGACGTAGTAGTACGGTGCCTGCTGTGCTGAGTATCCTGGGGGCTGTGGAGATGGGAGCTGTGGAGGCGGGGGCGGTCTTCCGCCTTTTCTTCCCTCCTTTTTCTTTTTGAGCGATACTAAAATGGCTGCCGCTGTTATTGCTATCAGTCCGAGTAACAGGTAGGGGGAGAATATGCCACCTGTTCCGGTGCCATTCTCGGTCTGTTGTTCGGGGCTGTAAACCAGCGTGTACGTGCCTGGCTCCGTTATCTGGGCCGTGACCGTTGCTGTCTCGGGGTCTACCGTCCCACTCAGGGTTTCCCACTGGCCCGTGGCGGGGTTGTAAAAGACTATTTTGACGTCCTCTGTGCTGGCTCCCGGTTGGAGGGACGATGGGTCGTAATGGAATACCATAGTTATGGGAGTTGAGGGTTTTTCGCTCATGTCTATGGCGTATACATCTCCAATGGCGTTTGAGGGAGGTGCTGGCGGGGTTGTTTTTTCCACGCTTACTGTGGCCAGAGAAGAAAACGCCCCTGGTGGCACGTACAGGGCCAGATTTCCCGCTTCTAGGGTTGTTCCTTCTCCGGGTATGACTGTAAAGGTCCACTCTTTGCCCGTGCCAGTTGGCGTTCCCACCTGGAGTATCGCGGCGGTGCTTGTTGTGCCGTTGGGGTTCGTTGCGTTGAAAACGATTATGTGTGTCCCCGGGGGCGGAGAATTGATGGCGATGTTTCTGCCTGTTCCGAGGTGCCCCAGGGTCGGGCTCCACCATACTGTTGCTGTGCAGTCCGTGCATATGGGGTTGTAATAGGAAGATGAGAACACTTTTCCGTGGAGGTTGACGTCGGCGTTTTTTTCCACGACTATGACCGGGCCCTCAATGACCATTGGCATTGGAAGGATGCCACTGGTCTGAGAGACTGTGGATGTGTTTACCGTTTTTTGGCCCCAGGCACCGTTTGTGCTGGTCCACGTGGTTGTTGTCTCGTTGTTCGCCGGTATCATAGCGCTGATGAATGTCCCGTTTATTCCGCTGACAGGGGTTTTTCCGTCAAACCACACTTTTTCCACAACCGGAATCTCTGCTGACGTCTGTGCTCTCTGTGCTGGGTACGCTACCATAAACATCCAGCCGGTTGAGGCGGCGGGGAGAGCGATGGTGTCTATTTCAGTTGGCCCGGGGTGGACGCGGCTGTGGGACGTTTCAACCGGCCACGTCTCCGGGTTGTCCAGAGGCAGAGATATTTCATCGGGCGCTGTGCTGTAATGGGCGGTGTAAACGTCCACCCACCCGTCTCTGTCCGGTATGGCTATGGTCACGTTGCCCGATGCGGTTATGTTGTCCAGGACCAGAACGCCGCCAACCCCTTTTTCAAAGAAGATGAGTGTTTTTTTGCAGCAGCCCACGTCCAGACCGTAGGGGCTCTGCGGGTCGGTGGAGTTTATGGGCAAAACCGCCCTGGAGTCCACGGTTACTGTATAAGTGTATGAGTCCGGTGTGCCGCTTTCAACAAAGACGCCTATCACATCCATCTGCTCTGCGCCAGGGGCGAGTACGTCCATGGGATCAGGGGTTTTTCTCATTCTGTCCGCTGACGTGGGATAATCCCCGATGCCCGCGCCTGTCACATCCTCTGTCCCACGCGTCCCACAGGCTGGGGCGGCACGGGTTGAGGCGGCCATCACCCCGCAGTTTATGGCGTTGAGAAGCGGGCCTATCTTTGATGCCAGTTTGAACATCCTGTCGCTGGCCGCTGTGCCGTATTTTTTTGCCAGGTTCTGCCAGAAAACGTTGTCGTCCAGCATCTGTCGGACCGCCGTGTTCATTCCTTCGGCGCTGTTGATCACCTCTGACCCGGCGGCTCCCACCATCCCATATGTGTCTTCTTTACTGATAGCGTTCATGAGCTGGACCACGTTTACTGCTGTGGCCGCTCCCCCCGATGTGAACCCCAGGACGCAACTGAGGAGGGCCCAGTTCTGTCTGGAGATCTCGTTTTCTGCAAAAACCATCTGGACGTCTTTCTGGATGGGAGAGAGCCAGTTTGATATGTTGTAAATCTCGTCCGCCGAGGAGGAGAAAGTGTTTGGTCCTCCCTCTGAATGGACCGTTAATGTGAATCTGAACGTGTACGTTCCCGCCTCCGGGACGTTTATGGTGTCGGGTGTCAGCGATATCTCGCCGTTTTTGTCCCTGTACCGCTTCTGTTCGCCGAAAACCTTTGCCCTGTGTTGTTTCATTTTCTCCTGGAGCACCATGTAAAACGCTTTGGCGGGGCTGAAGTATTTCTCCCATAGACCGAGTTCCCCGCTGGTTCCCCGCGCTTCGTAGCGTATGGCTTTCCAGTTCATGGTGAACCTTATACCCTGCTCTTTCATCTCTCTGGCCGGGACGTCTTCTCCAGCAGAGGTCACTTTCAGATATGTGTAGACGTAGTTGCTCTGTCCGGCGACACCGACACCTCCTGGATAGTCAACCTGGACCCGGTTTATCTCCACGGACAACCCGCAGGGGATATCTATTTCGTCCACCAGCCCAAATTTCTCGCTGTTGACCTGTATAGTTTCCGTTCCGCTGCCCGTGGGGTTCATGTAATAAACAGACCCGGAAAAGTTCGGCGGAACCGTGATGCTCGCCTCCCCTGTTTCCCCCGGGGAGGGCATGTGGTCAAACAGCATGCCCCCTGCGAGGGTTGATGTGAATGTCAGGTTGTAAGACAGTAGCGATATCCCGCCCGGAGTGGACCATGGCAGGGATGAGATTTTTATCTCAACATAAGTTCCAGGAGATAGAATCTTCTCAGGGTGCACGTATGTTTCTGTGGAGGGTATCTGAGCATCAATCATCGCCAGGTCGCCGTGTGAAAAACCGTCCTGGTCGTCGTAGTGGGCGTGGACAGACACGGTTCCGGGTGTATCAAGTCTGGGGGCGGTGAAAGAGACCCTGGCGTCCCCGTTTGTGTCTGTGGTGGCTGTCTCCGTGGTGCTTCCGCCCGGGTATATTATGTCAAATGTCACCGTGACTCCTGAGGTGCCTCCCCCTATGCTGGCTGTCAGGTTTATGGTGTCCTCCCCGTTTGCCCACATATACCTGCGCTCTGGGTTCAGAGAGATGTCTCCTTTAAACCAGGGCCACGTGCCCGGGTCGGAGTCGTCTGGGTCCGGTGTGCCGTCGCCATCCGTGTCCGAGGACAGCGGGTTTGTCCCTGCGCCCTCCTCTTCTCCGTCGGATAGGCCGTCGCCATCCGTGTCTGGCCTGGTGGGGTCTGTGCCAACCTGTGTCTCATCCCAGTCGGAGATTCCGTCGCTATCTGTGTCTGAAGACAGCGGGTCTGTGCCGAGCGAGTCCTCCTCTCCATCCCCTATTCCATCTCTGTCTGTGTCGGGATTCATAGGGTCGGTTCCGCCAGAAATCTCAGACATGTCCGTGAGACCGTCGCCATCCGAGTCGCTAACTAGCGGGTTTGTTCTGTTCTCAACCTCCGCAAAGTCGCTCAGCCCGTCGCCATCCGAGTCTGCTCCGGTTGGCCCGGTGCCGTATTCCTCCTCCACTTTGTCTGTCAGGCCGTCCCCATCGGAGTCCACAGAGAGTGGATCTGTGCCTATTTCCAGTTCCACCGAATCGTCCAGGCCGTCGCCATCCGAGTCCGATTTTCCCATAAACGTGCCGTTGTCCAGCTCGTCTTCGTCTCCGATGCCATCCCAGTCTGTGTCAGAGCTCAGAGGGTGGGCGTGGTTGTCGGGGTCTGTCATCTCAATGGTCTCGTTGAAGTCCGTTAGTCCATCTCCATCCGAGTCCACACATGTGGGGTCGCTCACGTATCTGTCGTATCCCACAGGGTCCGAAGGGGGCGGGAGTGAAAGCCATGGAAAAAGCAGGTTGTGGCCATAACCTGTGTAGTTGAACAGATCATCTGGTGAGTGGAAATCGCCCTCTGTGTCCTCTCCGGTCAGCTCGCCCGGATCGCTTATTCCGTCGCCGTCTGTGTCCTGAGACAGCGGGTTTGTTCCCATGTCAATCTCTTCGCCGTCGTCTATTTCGTCGCCGTCTGTGTCGTCCAGATAGGGGCTTGTCCTGGTAAGGAAAACTTCAACTCCGTCCAGGAGTCCATCGCCGTCTGTGTCAACATCTCTCGGAGAAGAACCGACAGGGCACCATTTTGTCAGGTTATCGTTATACACCCCCTCAAAGATGGCAAAAGCCCGCTCTTCGCTGTCCACAATGCCGTCGTGGTCCGTGTCCACGTCTGTCGGGTCGGTCCACATGTGGGCGTACATGAAGTATCCTATGGCGGAGCCGTCTCCCGCCCCCGGAAAAAGCCAGAGAGCGGGGTCGTACGGCCCCTCGTATCCCCCCATGTATGTTGTCTTGAACCAGGGGCTGCCGCCGTTGAAGTAAAAAGCTGAGAAAGGCAGGGGCCAGGAAAGCCCATTATCGTCGTACACACTGTAAGAAGCAGGCGGCCCGGTGTACGGCATCTCCACAAAGGAGCCTATTGTTTCGTTGTAATCGGATATCCCGTCGCCATCAGTGTCCCATCCCTCATCGGGTGAGATGGCTTCTGTGCCATAGTATTTGGCCTCGCAGTCGGGCAGTCCGTCGCCGTCCGTGTCCATTTTGAACGGGTCTGTGTGGTAAATTTTCACCTCCTCGTAGTCCGTGAGCCCATCCGATAGAAATATGAGGTGCCAGAGCCCGTCGTCCAAGCCCTCTATCGGCGCATAGTAGTCGGAGTTGTAGAGAAACAGGGGGTTTGTTGTTGGTAGCAGCACGCTCATTATCTCGTCCATGGTGTAGCCAGCGTCCATGTAATCCGAGACCACCTGGTTGAGATAAGAGGCGTTTTTGAGTTTGAACTCCAGGAAACTCCCGCCGCCCGGCTCTGCCCCTGGGGGAAAGTACACCGGGGCGGAAAAGCCCGCGCCATACCACCCCTCGCTGTCGGGTGAGATGGGGTTTGTGCCTATTCTCTTTTCCTCTTCGTTTGTCAGACCATCTCTGTCAATGTCCGGCCACTGGTCCCCGTCCAGAACACCATCGCCGTCTGTGTCAGGGTCAAGCGGGTCTGTCGGGTTTCCGAAAATGGCGCTGTTTATTTCAGGGTGGTCCCACACATATTTATATGATGGAAAACCGAACCGCGTCGGAGAGTAACCGTACCAGTTTATTATGCTACACCACCACACTTCCCACCCATCGTCCAGCCCATCGTCATCTGTGTCAGCATCCAGCGGGTCTGTGCCGTGGTATCTTTCCTCTCCGTCGGACAGCATATCGCCGTCTGTGTCTATTTTTTCCGGATCGGTGCCGTTTCCGATTTCATCGGCATCGGAGATCCCATCGCCATCCGTATCAACAGAGAGGCCGTCTCCCACAGCGCTGTCCAAAAAGCCCGTTGTCGGGAGAAGAGAATAAAACACCGGCAAAAAAACGGCCACAGCAATTATTACCACAAAAAGAGTTCTCAACGCTGTTTTCTCATCTCTCATCTCAACAACTCCATGGTGCAATAAAACTTTAGGGGGCGGGATGGTATAAAACATTTTCTAAACAAAACCTCTGTGACCAAAACTTTTTTTTACCACGTTGGACATTTATTTTGTAGGTGCTGCCCATGCTGGAAATAAATTCAACGCAGGAATTGATAGGGTTTGTGAGCGTGGTTTTTATAATAATAGCAGGGGCGTGGCTCACCGTACTTACATATCTGGTCCTTTCCGCGAGAAAAAAGAGAAACCTTGAGCAGTTGCTCGCAGAGCTCAAAGAGGCGGCGGAGAAGGAGGGGGACAAAAAGAAGATACTCGCCCTCATGGACGAGCTTCTGGAAGGCGTTGAAAGGCCGGAGCAGGCCAGGAAGGTCAAGGAGATAAAGCGGAAGGTGAAAAAGGTCAGAAAAGTGGACGTCAGTGACATAGCAAACCTCCTGTCAGAGCTGGACGAGGTGATAGCATCCGTAACAGAGGATCTCGGCGGCGGAGAAAAACCCGCTGAGACAGCGGAGGGGGCAGAAAAAGAGGGCACAGAAGCAGAGGGCGGAGAGACAGAAGAAAACGTGGGCCAGGAGAGCACCAGCCCAGAAGCCACCACCTCTGAGACAGCGGAAACACCAGGTGAACAGGTGACCAGTGAAGAGGCGTCCCTGGAGGAAAAGGAAGAAACAGCCGGAGAAACGTAGAAACGGGTCAGGTGAGGCGGCAGAAAAAAGGAGAACTACTCATGGATGAAGAAAACGAACAGTTAATCATAATGGAAACACCTGCTAGCTATTTTTTAAGAGATGAGATTGGCCAGATAATAGAAAAGGGCGATGTCAAAATCCAGCTAGCAGAAGAAAGCCTATCCCTCCTCCCAAAGTTTGGGGAGCCGTTGTTTTTATCTCTGAGAGATATTCTCACGATTTCCGGGGGTGATTACAAGATTCACCTAGACTTAACCTCAAAGGAGATACTCACAATTTTCAATCTTGGCTACAAATACGAGGATTTCTTGCGTGTTCTTTCACGCCTCCACAATGAAATCCTTCTCAAGGACATGCTTATGCATGAAACACTCAGAAAATCCGGTGTGGAGGCCGAGTTTGTACATTTTGATGCACTGGGCAATAAAAAACAAAGCGGAAAATGCGAGCCACGCTTGTATGAAACGGGAATTGTGTTTGTTCCTGAGAAAGGAGAACTCGTCAGAATCCCTTACAGCGACATAGCACAAGTTCAGGACGCAGATTTTACCCTCGTCATGACCACTGACTCTGGAGAGAGATTCGTCCTCTCAAAAATGGGAAACCAATTTGACCCTTTCACGAGAACACTATCTGATTTAATGACCGATCTTTCCCTTAAAGTCCAGTCCTCACTCAGAGAACTGCTGCCAGAAGCAAATCCATCGGTTATAAGAAGGGCGGCCAGATTTATGAAAGAGGGCAGAGCAGCCCGACGAAGTGATATAGAATCAATTTCCCCTCACCTGTGGACGGAGCTAGAAAAGAAATTAGAGACCGTGGGCGTAAGAGAAGAATACGATTTCTTAAAATCTCTGGCACAGAAAGAAAAGATGTGCATCGGATTAAAACGAGGACTGTTAGGCGACTTGACCGGAGAGTATATCTGGTTCTTAATACCCATCTACAGCACAGACCCCAACAGGCCAGGGAACGCTGTCGCAATGGAAGCAATTTCAGGGGAAGGCGGCGGAAAAGCAACCTATTTTTTCAGAATAGTGAGCAGGAAGGATTATCCCAATTTCAGCGATATAGAAGAACTCCACGGACAGGCAGATGAGTTTATCAAAAAAATAAACCGCTGCATGCTCGCCATAAACTTCAGAAGAGAACCCATCTATCTGCCAGATGAAAGATTGGGAGAGCCAAGATATCAGAAATATAAATTTGCGATCCAGAAAATCCCCGAGCTCCGTGAACTCCGGCGCCTTTTCATCGGCAGGGTCATACACTCGTCACCAGAGCAGTGGAAAAAAGATGTGATGGATCTATTGACGTTCAACGTGAGCACACGGGACGATGACGCCAAGTGGAGGCGGGGTGAAAAAGATGGATCATAGTGGATGGTTCATTGAATCTGTTTCTTGCTCAGGAGGGGGGAGTGTGCGATCAAAAGAGGGGATGGAAAAAATCATCCCCTCAGAACTGCCCCATGGGTGGGAAGAGATCTCCAGAGATTCAGGCGACGGTTTTATTCGTGTAAAACTTGGACATCTGTCCCCTTATCCAAAACACGAACAGGTGCCATGTATAAAAGTATTTGTTGGCGAGTTCCCCAGTTCAAAACTCTCAAAGTATGATCTCGTCTCTGATTTGACCGTTTCATGGGTTGAAGATAAAGATATTCTGGACCTGGAGAAAACACAAGATAATATTTATAAGGAACTTGAAGAAGCAAAAAGAAAACTTGAGCAGATAAAGGGCGACAAAAATTCTTTCTCTAAGGAACTAAAAGAGATTGAATCATTTCTTAAAAACGCAAAAAAAGATGTGCCCAAATTCAAAGAGGTGCAATATCTTGGTGAAAAAGCAAGGGCGACAATAGATGAAAACGGAGAAAAACGTATTTTTTCCATCCTGGTAAACGGGTTTTCTATATATGGTTCCATGGTTTCGGTTGCCAGTCAGCTGGACCCGGGTAGCAAACCGATACACTCAATAAGCTGTGAAAAGACCTGGCAAAAGCATGAACCGATAAGGGTTGAGCACGGATGCAATTGTAAGGCATGTTCATGCCACCTTGAAAGTGGTGGATGCTCCACTCTGAAAAAGGAGGGTTACGTCCACAGGGAAGAGGTGGAGAATCTGCTCCGTTTAATAATCTCCAGGATTAAGGGTGGTGGAAAAAAACCAGAAAAAAAATCTCGGGCTGAGATTGTACGGAGCCAGAAAAAAATTGAATCTCCAGAAGAAGGAATGGAACTCAAGAAGGGAGATATCATAAACACAAAGAATGCAGAGATAACGATCAAAGATAATTTAGAGAACGAAATTCATATTAAAAATAATACTGAAATAAAGCTTGGGGCGTCTGGCGTGTCAGAAAAAGAAATCGTTTTAGAGCAAACGATAGGTGAAATACTGGCAAAGATCAAAAAACTGCCAAAGGATTATGACCTGAGAGTGAGAACTCCACAGGCAGTATGCGGTGTTCGTGGCACTATTTTTGGTCTTCATGTTGAAAAGTACGTGACAACGATTACTGTAGTTGAAGGAAAAGTTGAGCTTTCTGACCTAAGGGGCAATAGGGTGATTGTAGGGGAGAACCAGTTCTGTATTTGTTCAGGGGAGCAGGGTTTACAGACGCCTGTTAATGCTCCTTTTGATCTCAAAGAAAAGTTTGAAAAATTGAGTAAAATAATTGAATAAAAAGAGCAAAAAATTGAACATAGCAAGATGTATAGAAAAGTGTATGGGAAAGGTGATCGAAACATGCCAGGATATATGCACCCATGCCGTTACTGCAACGAGATCATTCCGCCGGACTCAAATGTCTGTCCTATGTGCGGGAAGGTAAACCCTCTGGGACCTTTGAGATGCCCCAGATGCAGAAGTCCGATAAAGAAGGATTACAAAGTTTGTCCGAACTGTGGACTGAAACTGGAGATCACGTGCCCGCATTGCGGAAAAACGACTTTCTTTGGTGATTATTGCGAACACTGTGAAGCCCGGCTGGTAGTCGTCTGCCCCAACCCGAAATGCAGGACTGAACAACCACCGATCGGAGAGAAATGTATAAAATGTGGTAAACCATTAAGTGGTAAAAAGAGGCGGTTAAAATGGCGAAAGGTAGGTTGATAGGTTTTACCGACAATTTTGCTGACAACAGCACCGAGGCGGGGTTCCAGTTTACGTTCTACTGCGACATCTGCCGGGAGGGTTACAAGACCAGGTTCATTGAGTCAAAGACCTACAAAAAAGGGAAATTTTTGAAGGGAATTGGTAGACTCGCTGGTGCGGCATCTATGATGGCCGGAAAATATGGCGTCGGTTATGGGGCGGAGAGGGCCACGGATGTAATCGGTGAGCGTTTCAGCGGAATGTCGCCTGAATGGCACAAGGAGCATGAAGCAGCATTTGAACTTGCTCAAAATGAGGCAAAAGAGCATTTTCACCGCTGTCCGAGGTGCACAAAGTGGGTGTGTGAAAACGACTGGAACGAACAGGAAGGACTGTGCATTGAGTGTGCCCCCCGTGTGAACGTTGAGGTCGCAGCAGCCAAAGCAGAAAAAGCCATTCAGGACATAAGGGAAAAAGCGGCAAAGACCCAGGTTTTCACCGGAGAAATTGAGAGCAAGCAGACGCTCTGTCCCCGGTGCGGCAAGCCAGCCGGCGAAGGCAAGTTCTGTGTCAACTGTGGTGCACCACTCAGCATGGTCAAATGTCCGAAATGCGGCGCTCAAAGCCCGGCCGGAACCAGGTTCTGCGGCGAGTGCGGAACAAAGCTTGAATAGATACTACACGGCTACGCTTTTCCCTCAACAAAAATCGGCTTAGCCGAACTTCGCATGTCCCCCCATATATGTGGTCACATAGCCGGCAACACCCGGTAACCCCACTATCCCCACCACCCTTCTGTCACGGAAGGTTTTTATTCACTACCCTATAACCTTCTCCGATAAAAATGTACGAGTTTGAGATAAAACACCGGGATGGGCTGGCAAGGATAGGCGTGTTTCACACCCCCCATGGCACCATAACAACGCCGACAATATTGCCCGTTATAAACCCGAACAACATGATCATACCACCCTCTGAAATGGAAGAACGTTTTGGAACGGACGCCGTGATAACAAACGCATATATCATATACAAAAGCCGCCGCCTGAGAGAAACGGCCCTTGAACACGGCGTGCACGGCCTGCTCGGTTTTGACGGCTTGGTGATGACTGACTCCGGCACTTTTCAGAGCCACGTCTACGGCGGGGTGGATGTTGACCCTGTTGAGATAGTTGAGTTCCAGAGACGAATAGGCACGGACATAGGCACCATACTGGACGTGTTCATAGAACCCGACGACGACAGGGACGTGGCTGAGGAGAAAGCAGCGGAGACCCTGCGCAGGGCAGGAGAGAGCGTCCCCCACGCCGGGGAGATGGGGCTGGCCATACCTGTCCAGGGGGGCGTGTTTGTAGACCTCCGTGAAACATCTGCCAGAAAGGTGTCATCCCTGCAGGCAGCGGTGCACCCCATAGGCGGCGTGGTCCCTCTCATGGAGAGGTACATGTACAAGACCCTAGGGGAAGTTGTGCTGGCATCAAAAAAAGGCCTGAACCCCGCCAGGCCGGTGCACCTCTTCGGAGCGGGACATCCCATGCTTTTTCCCATCGCTGCGTTGATGGGCTGCGACCTGTTTGATTCCGCATCGTACATAAAATATGCCATGGAAAACCGCCTTCTCTTCCCGGAAGGGACTAAGCATCTTGAAGACATGACAGAGAGCCAGTGCCCGTGCCCCATCTGCACGGAGCATTCCCCCTCGGATCTCATGGGAATGGAGGTGGGAGAAAGAACACGCCTCATCGCTCTCCACAACCTGTATGTCACATACTCTGAGATGAAAAAAGTTCGTGAGGCGATATGGAGCGGCAGGATATGGGAGCTCGCTGTTACACGGGCCAGAACCCACCCACATCTGATAGAGATACTTGACGTCCTGAAAAAACACGCGCCCTGGCTGTCCACTTATTTCCCGTCATCAAGACCCCGGGGCATATTTTACACGGGGCCGGAAACCCTCTGGCGGCCGGAGATCCACCACGCAATATCAAAACTCTTCAACCCCAGAATTTATATACACAAAAAGTACGTGATTATCCCCTTCATGGCCGGAACCGGCATGGAATGGGCGATGAAAGAGCTGAAAGACCTGGTCTTCTATCTACACTCCAAATATGGGACGGAAGGAGACGTCGGCGCCCTCGTGGAAACGCTGTTTGGCCTCGTGCCCCTTGAGCTGGTATGGACATTTCCCTTCGGCACTCTTGTGTCCCCCACACTGCCAGAAACAGAGCGGTTTGTGTCAGAAGTGGTTGAGGAGCGAAAAAAACGCATGCTGAACGCCATACTTGAGAACGGATGGTGCGAAGAAGTTTTCGCATTTGACATGGACGAGTACAATAAAAAGGAGTGGCTCAATGACCTCTCTGAACCCCCCGCTGACCTGCCCTCAGGTTCGGCTGAAGAAAAGGAGAGAAGAGATAAAAAAGAGGAGGATGGTGGGGCGGGCGTAAAAGAAGATGAAAGAGAGGAATCTTTCAGGCGTTTTGAGGAGAGCGCCATGGGCGTGATAGCAGACTACCAGTTCTTCCCCGGCGCATCAGAACTGCTGCTCATAAACCCCGTGTTTGAGAGATCAAAATCCACCGGCAAGATAAGAACGATACGCTCTGAAGGAAAACACGTGCTTTCTCTCAGAGCAGAAAGCGGTCTTTTCTCCCTCAAAATAGCCGGAGCAGAGCGCTTCTTGGAAAAGAACGTGGGTGAAAAAGTCGTCGTGGACTCCGAGACTGGAAAGTACAACGCAGAGGGAAAAAACGTGTTCGCAAAGTTCGTCCAGGAAGCAACAGAGACCATTGTTCCTATGGACGAGGTCTACGTCGTTGACGGAAACGGGCTGCTCCTGGCCGTTGGGAGGGCACTTCTCACACCCCATGAAATGAAATATTTCCAGCGTGGAATAGCCGTCAAAGTCAGAGAGGGCACGAAGAGAGCCGGGGAGAATGGCGGCGAAAACTAGGCCACGCCACTCACATCCAACACCCGCAGCAACACACACCACAACACTCGCCGTAACACCCCCTGTGCCACCACTAACAACACGTATCGGTCTGGTTGCCGTTTTATCTGCCAGACCCGACGCTCATCGTTTTTTCTGCCACGGAGACACACGCCAGCAGGTCGTTAAGCGTGTGCAGAAGAGAGAGGGGCGTGTCTGCTCTCGCAAAAAGCACGACCCTGTTCCCCTCTCGCTCTGCCTCGACAAATCCGGCGTTGTCCGGTTCCAGGGACCTCAGAACAACCTCTGCCTCCGCGTCCGAAGGATACGAAAGCACGAGTTCACATGAGAAAACCCGTTTTGTCTGCATTTGCTGGCCACCGCCACCTCTCACCGCCCGCGCCATTTATGTCGCCCTTTATCTCAGTCCCTTATCCCCTCAGAGGTTATGGTTATAACCGCTTCTCCCTCAGGGAGATTGGGCGAGTCAATCAGACGAACGATTCTCTTGCCCGCTTTGCTCTTTCGCAGATAGAGGCGGAACGTGGCTGTGTGGCCCACTATGTGGCCCCCTATGGGACGCGTGGGATCTCCGAAAAAGGTGTCCGGTTTCGCATGGACCTGGTTCGTCACAGCGACAACAGCGTTGAAAAGGTCTGCGAATCGCTGGAGGTCGTGCATGTGCCTGTTTAGTTTCTGCTGTCTGTCAGCCAGCGCCCCCCTGCCTATGTACTCGGCTCTGAAATATGCTGTGAGAGAGTCAACTATCAGCAGACGGACTGGGTATTCCCTGGCTATCTCCATTGCTTTTTCAACCAGCAACATCTGGTGGTCGGAGTTATACGCCCTGGCCACATGTATCTTTCTCAGCGCTTCAACAGGGTCAAGCCCATGAGCCTCTGCCATCTGGGCTATTCTCTCCGGGCGGAAAGTGTTCTCGGTGTCAATAACTATCGCGTGGCCGTTCAGCCCGCCCTCCTCCTCGGGAAGTTGCACGTTCACGGCCAGCTGGTGTGCTATCTGGGTTTTCCCGGATCCAAACTCTCCAAACATCTCGGTTATGGCCTGGGTCTCAAAACCACCGCCCAAGAGGTCGTCAAAAGCCCTGGAGGATGTCGTCAGCTTGTTTATGTTCTTTCTTCTCTCAAGGAGCACGTCTCCCGTCTCAAACCCCCCAACATCCGCCATCTCTCTGGCGGCGTTGATTATCTTGGCGGCCGTGGACCGGCCTATCTCGGCAGCCTCCGCTATCGCATCTGGCGAAGCGACTGCTATGGCCAGTAGGGTTGTGTAACCCGCATCTCTCAGCTTCTGTGCCGTTGCCGGGCCTACACCCGGCAGTTCCTCAATATCCACATTTTCTTTCATCCATTTCACCTGCCTGATTCTTGTTTCTCCACGGTGGACGCCGAATCACCTCGCCCACAGAACAGAAAAACAGTGGGGGGTTCATAAACCCTTCTGGTAGAGAGGTGTGAAAAAGCGAAAGTGTGTACAGAAAGACAGTTGAAAAAAGAATCAAAAAATGTAAAGGGAGGGAAGGGGGTTTGTTTTTCGGCCGCTTTGGAAGATATGCTTCAGGACAGTTCCTGTCCCATGTTCACCCTTCTGTCTAGGACCGGAGCATTATCTCTATGTTGACCCCGTCCGGCACTTCTATTCGCATCAGCTGTCTGAGAGCCCTCTCGTCAGCGTCTATGTCTATGAGCCGTTTGTGGACCCTCATCTCCCACCTGTCCCACGTCTCGCTGCCCTCGCCGTCCGGGCTTTTTCTGACCGGGACCACGAGGCGTTTTGTGGGGAGGGGGATGGGGCCGCTCATCGCAACACCAGTTCTCTCGGCTATCGTTTTGATCTGTTCGCACACCTTTTCAAGGCGGCGTGGGTCTGTGGCGCTCAGCGATATCCTGGCTTTGGCCGGCATCTCTGTTCACTCTCACCGTACACATTGTCCGGTTACATCTGCTTCTTTTCCACATCAATGACCATGCCAGCGGCCACTGTCTGGCCCATGTCCCTGACAGCGAACCTGCCGAGCTGCGGGAACTCGGAGGCCTTTTCTATGACCATGGGCCTTGTGGGAACTATTTTCACCACGGCGATGTCCCCTGTCTTGAGCAGTTTCGGGTTGGGGTCGTCTGTCTTCGGCTGGCCGGTCTTGGGGTCCAGTTTCTGCTGTATCTCTGCAAACGTACAGGCGACCTGGGCCGTGTGGCAGTGGAACACAGGCGTGTAGCCCTCGGTGATAACGCTCGGGTGGTTGAGAATGGCTATCCGGGCGATGAAGCTCTTGGCCACCGTCGGTGGGTTGTCCACTGGCCCGGCCACGTCTCCTCTCCGGATGTCCTTTTTACCGATACCACGGATATTGGCACCGACGTTGTCACCGGGCCTTGCTTCTTGGAGGGGCTGGTGGTGCATCTCAATGCTCTTTACCTCTCCCACCTTGTTGGCGGGCATGAAGATTATCTTGTCGCCGACTTTCATGATGCCAGTCTCTATTCTGCCAACAGGCACGGTCCCAACACCGGTGATGCTGTAAACGTCCTGTATGGGCCACCGGAGGGGCTTGTCCACTGGCTGCTCCGGGAGTTTGAGGTTGTCAAGGGCCTGGTAGAGTGTTGGGCCGTCCCACCATTTGAGCTCGCCCTTGTCTTTGTAGGCGTTGTCGCCTTTGTAGGCACTCACCGGAAGAATCACATACTGCTCGGATCTGTAACCAACTGTCCGGAGCAGCTTTTCCACATCTGCTTTCACCTGCTCAAATCGCTCTTTGCTGTAAGGCGGCTGGGTTGCGTCCATTTTGTTTATGGCTACTATCATCTGGTTGACGCCCAGCGTTTTGGCCAGGAAAACATGCTCTTTCGTCTGGGCCATAACACCCTCCGGGGCAGCGACCACGAGAACCGCCGCGTCGGCCTGGCTGGTCCCTGTTATCATATTTTTGACGAAGTCCCTGTGGCCCGGAGCGTCAATGATTGTGATGAAATATTTGTCCGTGTAGAACTCCTTATGGGCCACGTCTATTGTGACACCGCGCTCTCTCTCCTCCTTGAGCCTGTCCATGACCCACGCAAACTCAAAGGTGGCCTTCCCCTTCTCGGCGGCCTGTTTTCTGTACTGCTCTATAATGTGTGGGTCTATGGCGCCGGTCTCAAGGAGCATCCGGCCGACCAGGGTTGATTTTCCATGGTCCACGTGTCCTATGAACACCACGTTCAGGTGGGGTTTGTCTGCCATACTTCCTTCCTCCTGCTGTTTTTTGTCCGACTTTTTCCATTCGTCCTTGGATGTCTGCTTTTTGCCCTATAATACAATCCCTATTTATACTTTTACGTCCCCTGCTCCGGGGCGTCCCTGCTCTGGGCTCACCATCTAAAGATTGCCCAAGGACGCAGCCGTGTCACTACGTGCTGGCATAATATCTCTCATCGTAGGGTTCTGGCTTGAGACCCTTGCGCTCACGTATCTTGCGGACTATTTCGTCCTGCATCTCCCTCGGCACCCTTTCAAATCCACAGTTTTCCATGCTCCACAGCACACGCCCACCGGTGGCACTCCTTATTGCGCTGGCAAACCCGAACATCTCTGCCACAGGCACTTTGGCCACAATCGTAGTCATGTCACCCTCCTGCTCCATGTTTTCTATTATACCACGTCTCTGCTGGATCTCCCTGACCGCGGCACCCATCACGTCCTGTGGGACATTCACGTAGAGGCGCTGTTTTGGCTCAAGGAGGATCCTGCCCGCCTGGCACATGGCCCCATATATAGCGTTTCTCACAGCGGGTATTACCTGAGCAGGGCCCCTGTGTATGCTGTCCTCGTGGAGTTTTGCGTCCACTAAGCGCACCTTCACTCCCATGAGTTTTTCCCCGGCCAGCGGGCCAAAGTCCACGACCTCCTTAAAAGCGGCCAGACACAGTTCCATTGTCTCGTGGAGATACTGTATCCCCTTGGTGGCGTCAACAAACACGTTTGGCCCATATATCATCTTGACTCCTTTTGCCTCCTCTTTGTCCATGCCGAGTTCCTGGAGCTGTTTCTGGAGGGCTTTCATGTCCTTTATCCTGCCCCCATCGGAGGGAATGACCCCCTCCCTGATGGCCTGGACGATTGACTCCTCAAGCGGCTTTACCTCTATGTAAAACCTGTTATGTTTGTTCGGCGACTTTCCCTCAAAAGGACCGCCCACGCCCTCGACAGACTCACGATAGACGACAATGGGCGGGGAGACCTTTATGTCCACGCCATATTCGTTTTTGATCCTGTACTCAGTCACCTCCAGGTGTAGTTCTCCCATACCCGACAGCAGGTGTTCGCCCGTCTCCTGGTTTATCTCAACCTGGAGAGATGGGTCCGCTTTTGATACGGACCTGAGAACCTCTATAAGTTTCGGGAGGTCTTTCATGTGTTTGGCCTCAATTGAAACAGTCACCACGGGCTCTGACACATGTTTCATCTGCTCAAAGGGCTCGGCGGTGGGATCGCTCGTGACCGTGGAACCGGCTATGGCATCTTTTAGTCCCACAACAGCTGGGATGTTCCCGGCGGTGATAGACTCAACAGGTATCCGGTCAGCGCCCACAACCAGTGAGACGCTCTGAACCCTGTTCTTGTTAGGCATCCCAACGACTATCAACTCCTGTCCCTTTTTCATGGTGCCGCTGAAAAGCCTCCCCACAGCTACCTCGCCAGCGTGGGGGTCTATGACTATTTTCGTAACCATGAACATCACAGGACCTTTGGGATCACAGTTGAGCATGGCCTGTCCAATAGGGGAATTTATGTCTCCCCTCCATATGTGGGGAATCCTGTATTTCTGCGCCACCTTGGGACTGGGCAGATGTTTTACCACCATGTCAAGGATTATCTGATGCACAGGCGCTTTTTTGGCTAAAGTCCTCTGGTCCTCTTTTGCGCAGTAATCATATATGTCCTTGAATGTTATCCCAGTCCTCTTCATATATGGAACGCTTATGGCCCAGTTGTAATAAGCACTCCCGAACGCGACACTTCCATCCTCAACCTTCACCTTCCACTCCTCTTTGAACTCCTCCGGTGCCATCTTTGAAATAAGCCGGTTCACGTTTGTTATTATCTTGATAAAGCGCTCCTGCATCTGCTCGGGTGTCACCCGCAACTCGTTTATCAACCGGTCCACCTTGTTAATGAACAGGACCGGTTTGACCTTTTCCTTGAGCGCCTGCCTCACAACGGTTTCCGTCTGGGGCATCACACCCTCCACAGCGCACACGACGATTATGACACCATCCACAGCCCTCATCGCCCTCGTAACGTCACCGCCAAAATCAACGTGTCCGGGGGTGTCAATCAGGTTGATGAGGTACTCTTTTCCCTCGTACTCGTGGACCATGGAAGCGTTGGCGGCGTTGATCGTAATACCACGGGCCTGCTCCTGTTCATCATAGTCCAGAACCAGCTGCTTGCCAGCGTGCTCCTCAGACATCATCCCGGCGCCAGCGAGCAGGTTGTCGCTCAGCGTGGTCTTCCCGTGGTCTATGTGCGCTGCTATCCCTATGTTCCTTATCCGGTCATACTGGGTCATCAGAGCCTGCGCCTTTCTTATGTTGTCCTCTTTCCTGCCCATCTTACTCACCAACCACTAAAACATTTTTCACAGTCAAACCATCACAATTCAACACATATCCACACATCTGCACACTGTCCCGTGAACTTTCTATGACTTTACCTCGCAGAAGCCGCAATACGCTCTGTCTCGTCCTTCTTAGCCACGGCGTAGCTGTTCACATCACCCCGAGAAGCCATGAGAATCTCCTCTGCCAGACACTGTGCTATGCTCTTCCGGTTCTTGTGGCTCGCCTTAACCGCACCCGTGGCGATATTTCTCAGCGCTATGTCCAGCCGGCGAGACGGAGAGACATCAACCGCCTTTGGCACATTTATGCCACCATATTTTAGACGTGTAACCTCCTCTCTGGGAGCAGCATTCTCAATCGCATCCACAAGCACCTGTATAGGGTTCTTCTTCGCACGTTTCTCAAGAATCTCAAACGCCTCTTTTACAACCTTGTACGCCTTGATTTTCTTGCCGGTAAAATGCTCTGTGCGCATCATGTTGTTTATCAACCGCTCAACTATGTTCACATTGGCCTTTCCAAACTTAGTATAAACGTGCCTCCCACCCGTGTGCGGGACAGCAACCGGTCGGAGATTGATATACTTGACAAGCCCGCGGTCGTGCACAACAACGTCATCAAACGTGTACTTCCCGAAAAGAGGAGGGATCTCAACCACAACACCAGTATCCTCTGCACCACCAGTCTGGACCTCTTCTTCAGATGAGGAGCTTTTTGAAACATCGTCCTTCTCTGCCACCTTGTCCACCTGCCTGTCATTTTTGAGCGCTCACACATCATCTCATCGGCTTCTCTTTTCTACCACGGACCAGTTCCTTGAGAGCCACGTTGTTAACCTTGACAACCTTGTAACGGACCCCCGGGAGGTCGCCCATAGAACGACCCATCCTGCCGCCGATGCCCTCAATCAAAACCTCGTCGTGCTCGTCAATATAGTTTATGGCACCGTCGCCCACGGCAAAAGCTGTCACCTGTCTGCCGTTTTTTATCAACTGCACCTTGACACATTTACGTATCGCAGAGTTGGGCTGCTTCGCCTCAATGCCAACTTTCTCAACAACTATACCCCTAGCCTGAGGCGAACCCTGCAGAGGATCAGATTTCTCCTTCAACCTCAACACACGGCGCTTGTAATACCTGTCACTCCACCTGAGCCTCTGCCTGTCACGTTTCAGTTTCCTACCAGCATAGAGTCCACGTGCCACATCAACACGCTCCGTTAGCATTTTCACTGCTTCAGCGGGTTGGGGTTTAACACCTACCTATATATAACAGTATCGGAAGAGGCGGGGGCGGGGTGTGCTGCGTAATTCTTTCTGTAGGTGCTGTTTTCTTTTCTTTGTTTTTAGGTGGAGGAGTGGTTTCGTATGCTGAGTTCTCTGAACAATATCTCTCTGAACGTTGTTTTGTGGTGGTGGCTCTTACTTCTTCTCCAGAGCTTCTTTTGAGGGCTTATTATCCGAGTTTTTTGTATTTTCTCACCACATTGCGCAACGTGGAGACCCATGTGAGCGTGTGCTCGCAGTTTTACGAGCTTTTATGCATAGATAGATGTCCATCTTTTGTAGAATTGTAGAATTGTTTGATTCTGTGTTTGGATATCCCCATCCCTTCTGTGTCGAACAGAACACATTTTGTCCGATGCGTGTGGAAGCAAATGTTTCCGCTACGGCCCAACAAACCGGACCAAAACAGGGATATGCCCACACCAAACTTAACACTTATCTTGACCTCCTCCAGCAAGAATAACAAAACGTTTATATACCACCGGGTGCGGAATAGTATAGCACGCCCAGCCACAAACCCAGCCACAGATAAAGGAGGATTGTATGTGTTGCGTTTTGGTCCAGGTGGGATACCCCTCTCCTGTAAGGGAAGGACACTAAAAGATGGCGTGTACGACACGTTTCAGCTCGGTCTCAACGCCATGGAGTTCCAGATGGTCCGCATGAACATCGTGGAAAGGGATGTGAAAGAAAAGGAGATAGGTGTTCTTCCAAAAGAGGTGGAGGGAGAAATAATAGTTGAGGTTTATAGAAAGAGAAAAAAAGGGAAAGGATACGAGAGGGTCTCTCTTGAGGAGCCTCTGCGGCGTGGAGATATGGTTGCCACACTGGTGAGCAACGTCGCCAGAGACCACCATGAGCTGGCTGACATAGCGAGACTGGCTGAGGAACTGGACGTTCAGCTGTCCGTTCATGCCCCGTATTACATGGAACTGCTGTCTCCTTCCAAGGAGGCGAGAGAAAGAAGTCTTTTCTATCTCAGATGCACAGCGGAGATAGCCAAAGCGCTCCACGCAAAGGTGATAACAACACACATCGGATTTTATGGCCCGAACAGAGAAAACGCTGTGAATGACCTGGTGGAAACCCTGCGCCCTTTTGTTGAATGGATGATTGAGGAGAGAATAGGAGCAAAACTGGGTCTGGAAACCAGCGGAAAACAGGAAATCTTCGGCACCGTGGAAGAAGTGGCAGAGGCGGCGAGGCAGCTGAAAAACACCATACCGGTTCTAAACTTTCCCCACATACACGCCAGAGAGGGAGGAACGCTCATATCCGTTGAAGCATATGGAGACCTGTTTTCCAGAATAAGACGGGCTCAGCAGAACAACTTCTATGGACACTTTAGCGGCGTTGAACACAGCGGCGGAAACGAAAAGAGATACACGCCGATAAAAAAAGGGGACCAGAACTTTAAATTTGAGAGGCTCGCAGAATTTCTGCTTGAACACCCTTACAACATAACCCTCATATCTTCTTCGCCCCTCCTTGAACATGACGCTGTTTACATGCGTGTCATATATGAACGGCTGGGTGCGAGGAAAGTCGCCAGGATCATCCGGGAAGAGATAAAAAAAGCTGAAGAGGAGAAGAAAAAGGAAAAAGAGCAGAAAAAAGAAAAAGAGAAGGAAAGGGCGGAAAAAAAGAAAAAGGACACAAAAAAGAAAGAAAACAAGTCCGGCGGAAGCGGCAAAGGTAGTATAGGAGGCAAGGAGAAAAAAGAAAAAAAGAGCGAAAAGAGATCAGAAAAAAAGGGTGGAGGCAAGAAAAAGAATAAAAAGAAAAAGGGAGGGTGATGGGTGGGGAAAAAAACCGCAGAAAAACCAGGAGATGATGTCTATATATCCGCGTTTAACCGCAGCGCAGAGATGATCGTTGAAGTAGCCCGCTCCTCGCTCTCAAAGGTGAACAGAAAGAAGATATCCGAGGCTGTGGAGCGAATCTGCTCCGCTAAAAGGGTCTTCGTCTATGGGGTTGGGAGGAGCGGTCTGGTGGCAAAATCATTCGCCATGCGCCTCGTCCAGATGGGACTTGAGGCGTATTTCATAGGAGAAACCACCACCCCGATAGTTGAAAAAGGAGATGTGACCGTTATCGTCTCCAACACCGGGGAGACCATGAGCGCCATACAGACGGCTAACATAGTCAGGAGGGTGGGCGGGGAAGTGGTGGTTTTCACAGGCAACAGATATTCAAAACTCGCCCACGCCGCGAACACCGTCGTTGAAGTCCCGGTGCCGAAAAACCACAGAGGGGAAAACAGTGCTGGAAAGTGGGAGGTCGTGGACAAAAACCTCGCACCTCTGGGAACCCTTTTTGAGGACACAACAATGATACTCCTTGACGCCCTGGTGGCCATGATGATGAAAAAGCTGGGAGAAACGGACGAGTCCATGCGCCTCCGCCACGCCATACTTGTATAGGGCCAGATAACATCTTTATACCCCTTTCCTATTCTCTTTGACATGCTCAGCCCGGAGGAAGTCCGAGAAGACATTCCCTTCCTGAAAAAATACGTCTATTTTGACAACGGAGCCACGACACCGGTTCCACGCCCCGTCCAGGAGGCCATGCTGGGGTATTTTAACGACTACCTCGCTAACATAGAGAGAGGGGCGTACAGCGTCGCACACCACGCAGACGAAATGTACGAAAAAGCCCGTGAAAACGCCGCCCGTCTCCTCCTGAACGCCAGCCCAGAAGAGTTCATTTTCACCCGAAATCTCACCCAGGGCGCCAACATTGTCGCATATGCCCTGGAACACCCTCTCCTCACAACAACAAACGAAAAATTTGGTCCCCAGGAGCCGCTTATCAAATGGGAAGAGGGGGACAGAATAATAGGCACTGTACTTGAGCACCACAGCAACACCATGCCGTGGATCCGCCTGTCTGTCCGTGTCGGGGCCAGGTTTGAGATAGTACCGCCCGGCGAAGACATGCTCCTGTCCCCGGACATCTTTGCGGAGAAGGTGGACAGAAAAACAAAACTGGTGGTTTTTCAGCACGTGTCAAACGCCCTCGGCAGCATCCACCCCGTAAAAGAAATAACAAGGGCCATTAAAGACGTGAACCCGGAATGCCTCGTTTTTGTGGACGGGAGCCAGGGGCCCGGGCATATGCCCGTGGACGTGAAAGAGATAGGATGCGATTTTTATGGTTTCAGCGGCCACAAGGGACCCCTGGGACCCCAGGGCACCGGCGGCCTGTACGTGAGAGAGGGGTTAATAGAAAAAATGGAGCCCATGGAAGTGGGCGGGGGGATGATGGCAGACGTCACAGAGAACACATATAAAATTAGAGCGGACAGACCCGCAAAGAAGTTCGACGCCGGGACGCCAAACATCGTGGGCATGATAGGGCTCGGCAGAGCGGCTGAATACGTGGCAAAAGATATCGGCCTGGAAAACATTGACGGGAGAGAACGCTTTCTCGCAGGCAAAATCATTGAAGGAATAAAAGACCTGCCGGGGATTGAGATATACGGCCCAGCAAAACTGGAAAACAGAGGAGGCGTGGTGGCGTTCAACGTTGAGGGGTGGAGATGCCACGACATCTCCGCCGCCCTGGACCAGGAGTGGAAGATACTCACGCGGTCCGGGCACCACTGCTGTCTACCACTGTCCCGGTACCTCGGCATACTTGAAAAATATGGGGGAAGCGCAAGAGCGAGTGTGGGATACTACAACCTTGAAGACGAGGTCAAACTTTTCGTTGAAGCCATGGAAACGCTCACGGAGGCGTGAAAATGGTGGACACGGAAAAGATAGAGAAAATGATCATAGAATTTCTCAGGAACAGCGGGGAGCCACGCCTCACAAGGGAAATAGAGGAGCACGTCCAGAAAATAGGCGGAGCAGAAGACCAGTGCGCGGATGCCATCGCCAGAGCGCTCAACAAACTCCGCATGGAGGGAAAAATAGAGGGAAAAATTGACCTGAAAAAACGTGGCTGGGTGTGGTGGCTTAAATGACAGAAAACAACGTCCCCCCATCCAACACGTCAAACCGGGCACAGGGGGTGCATACAGAACAACTCACGCAGCAAAATGCACAGATTGAGAACATCTGGTTTCACCCGGACCCCAGGGTGAGAATCGCCTGGACCCTAAAGGGGTTTTTCATAGCGCTGTTTTTCATGGCCATATTCTCGGGCTGGATGATGCCCATCCTGGCAGACAAAATCGTGGAATACATTGGCAGAGAATGCTTTCTCATGGTGGGAATCGCCCTATTGATACCTCTCGTAATAGCGATAGTATGGGCGTCCCTGTTCTACGACCGCTACACGTTCATGGTAAACCACGAGGGCATACACATAAACAGGGGCATACTCTGGAAAAGAAGCGTCATCATCCCATATGAGAGAGTCCAGCACGTCACCATTACCAGAGGGCCGCTTGAAATCCTCCTTGGCATAGCATCGCTAAACATTTTCACCGCAGGGACAGCATCCATAGGGGGAGGTTTCGGACCAGCGATGAACATGATGGCCGCAGAGGGATCAATACCCGGCCTGAGAAACCCTGAACTTTTCAGAGAATACATCATGGGACACGTTGAAAAAACTCGGGGCTCGGGGCTTGGAGACGAGAAACCCCCCACCCTAAGAACAGGGTTGAGAGAAACAGGCGTCCCATCGGGCTCGGGCACATCCACCCCACCAGCCAGTGGCGGGGCGGACATCACCAGCGGCGATGTCGGAGAAGAAATACTTGAAGAGCTGCGGAGAATAAGAAAACTGCTTGAAGAATGCAATAAATAAAATAGGAAAACGGCCAGCCACCGTGCCACCATGATACAGCCTTGTTAGACCAGCAGTGCCACACGGGGGAGCATCAGAAAAACAAGCGCCCCACCTATAGTCATCATCGCAACCGAAGCAGCGATTTTGAACGTGTTCATCTTCCACGCATCTCTCATGTACTCGCCCGCAGCACCGCCGAGGCCAGAGACTGCGATCACGGGCACCGCTGCCCCGACGCTGAAGATGAACATCATAAGCCCCCCAAAGAACGTCGCTCCCGCCGCAGAAGAGGAAAAAAAACCGACTCCTCCGCTCAGCACCGCCGCCTCTACGGCCAGAGACGTCTCCCCAACACAAGCCAGGCCCAGGACCGCCCCCCAGACCGTCAGAAACAGGGCGTTCCTTTTCCCGCCGGTCTTTTCCGCCACCCAGAGAGCAAACCGCACATGCGGAAAGAGATTTCTACGGGACGAGACCCGATGAGACGACATCTGCGCCACCGGGGCACCGGGGAAAAAAACCTCTCCGGACCCCTGCTTTTTTTCATATTCCCGAAGGTCCTCCCGCTCGTCAACGGCCCGAGCAAAAAGCACAAGCCCATAGCCAGCCAGGAGAACACCCACGGCCAGATAGCCCACCGCTCCCACAAGAGACGTCTGCGTCTCTATCCCCTCAGGAAGAAAAGTCCTCCCCATGGTATAAGCCACATATCCGAGCACGGCACCCAGAAGAGTGAGGAGAACCATGCGCGGGAGGTTGAAAACAACTCCCATCCACACACCCCTCTTCCACCCGACCCTTTTCTCACCTATGTAGGGCAACAGCCCGGGCGCGCACACCGTGGCACATATCATGCTGCCCTTTCTCAGGCCCCAGAAAAAGGCATACGCAAATATAAGCCAGAGAGGATACACCTCTTTCACCTTTCAACCTGGCAAAACAGAGCGTGTATTTGTTTTTTCTCCCTCACCATCCACGCTGAGGCGGAGGCGATAGACATAAAGAGTCTCAAAGAAAAGCCGTTTCTCGCCAACAAGTTCCCACACCCACCCGTGATGTCTTTCCCGGAGGGCCGCAATGTCGCTGAGAGACGACAGGAGGAGATAAACCCTACCACAATCTTTCAGATGCCGGGGCGCATCCATGAGAAAGCGGTCTGCGACCTCTATCCCGCCCTCCCCTCCATCAAGACGCTGGTCTCCCCCAGCACCGGGCAGATATGGGGGATTAAAAACGATGACATCAAACACCCCGTCTATGTTCTCAAAAAGGTCGCTCTCCACCACCACCGCATCCACACCGGCATCCGCGGCGTTCTTCCTGGCACACTCCGCAGCCACAGGGTCAACGTCCGCCATGACCACCTCCGCGCCACACAGAGCCATATGAATCCCAACCAGACCAGCCCCACAGCCCATCTCCAGCGCCCTCTCCCCCGGCTCCACCTCAACACACGATAGCATGAGAAGCGTGTCCTCCGACACAGGATACACGCCATCACACACAGAGACGTACACGGGCTGGCGCTTCATGTATGGAGATATGGGTGGGGGGATATTAGGGTTTTTTTGCGTAAAACACATATTCACGGAGGTCTCCATGCTGAAAAATACCCAACTAAAAACAATAGCCGACAAAGAATGCCATAAACCTAAAACTATTCCCACTTCCAAGACTCTGCCCAAATGAAGCTCGGCTAATTATCAGGGTTTTCCAGATATACTCCAAGCAGAGTACATGAAATCGGACAAATTGAAGAAGAAGGATTATTCAAGGCCTAAGTAGGAGGATGTCAAGATAAGTGTTAAGTTTGGTGTGAGCATATCCCTGTTTTGGTCCGGTTTGTTGGGCCATAGCAGAAGCATTTGCTTCCACACGCATCGGACAACACGGGTTTTTGTCCAATACAGAAAGGATGAATATTATATGTACAATGGATATAGATTTTTGCGGCAATGAGTTTCGATAAAAACGTTCCAAAGCGGCAAAAAAGGCTTGGGAAACTCGGAGGCGGACGCGTAGAAAACGAAGGCGTAAGTAGAATTCCTTTACTACTCGTGCAAAGTTTCTTATAATAAACTACTTTTTTCCCAGTCGTTCATTAAACATCGCATAGGGTGTTTATTTGAAGGTCGACAAGTTGCTTGATGGAATAAAAGACAAGCAGTACGTACTGCCCGAGTTCCAGAGGAATTTTGTTTGGGGTGACCAGGATATCAAAAAGTATATTCGTTCTGTCTACAACAACTGGCCCACTGGCACACTTTTAATATGGAAAACAAAAAATCCGCCTAAATTAAAAGGCGAAGCCAGGCCTAAGAACAGCGGCTATACGGAGATAATACTGGATGGACAACAGCGGCTTACGACATTATATTTTATCATAAAAGGGGAAGCCCCACCTTTTTTTACGGGAGAAAAACCTAAAAACATTTACAATTTATATTTCAACATTAAGACGGAGGAATTTCGTTATTATCAAAAGAGTCTCATGGAGGGCAAAAAAGAGTGGATCTCCGTAAAAGACTTCTTTGTTAATTACCGCGATGCTGGGGATTTTGTAGAAAAAAACCCAGACCAAATTTATCAACAGAACATTTCTAAGTTGAACAAACTCTCTCGTATTCGTGACTACGATTATTATATTGACGAAGATAAATTGAGATCAGATATGCCATTAAAAGACGTGGTTAAGATCTTTAATTTAGTAAACAAACAGGGGCGTCGTTTGAGAGAGGAGGATTTGGCATTGGCGTACGTTTCCGTTTTTTGGCCGGAAATAAAAGATTTATTCAGAGAAGAGTTAAAAGTTTTATCTGAGCGACACTTTAAGTTTGATTTCAACTTTCTTATTTTGTGTCTTAACGCAGTTGCTACAAATCACGCAAAATTTGATAAACTGTATTCGGTTCCAGAGCAAGATATAAAGGCCGCTTGGGAACCTGTAAAAAGGAGTCTTGAATATCTCATAAACATTCTCAATGACCGAGCATATGTGAGTTCCACGGAGTCTTATGATTTAAAAACGGACGCATTATTGGTTCCAATGGTTTATTACCTAGCAAAAAATGGCTACGAATTTAAAGACGAGAAAACTATGAAGAAATTTATTTATTGGTTTTATTTGGCTACTTTGTGGCAAAGGTATACTCGCAGAGGAAAAACATCTCCTCTAGAGCAGGACATCACTTCTCTCAATGAATACAATGATCCAGAGGTACTTATTGACAACTTAGAAAAGGAGGTGCGAGATTTTAAGGTCAAAAAATCAGACATTGCTTTAGCGGGAGTGCAAAGTCCTTTTTTCAATATGATGTTTTATATCGCCAAGAGCAAAGGGGCTATAGACTGGTTCAACGGGAATAAACTACATACGAATTTATATGGAAATTTATACAAGCTAGAGAGGCATCACGTTTTCCCCCAGCGGGTTTTAAAAGACGCTGGCTGGTATAAAAAGGAAAACGGCGAGAAAATGGTGAATGAAATAGCCAACCGCGCATTTTTAACAAAGAAAGCAAATCTTAACATCAGCGACAGCAAGCCTGAGGTATATCTGAAAAAGGTCAGAGAAAAGTACCCACAGGCACTGGAGCAGCAATTTATTCCTCTCAATGAAGAGCTATGGAAGGTAGAAAACTTTGATAAATTCCTAGATTGGAGAAGAAGAAAAATAGCGGACGAAATAAACAAATTTCTTTCTACGTTTGTCACAGAACAACAGCAAAATAGCGTGCGGAAGATCATATCGCAGGCCGAAGAAGACTATAACCTAGAGTTTAAATCCACGTTCAGCTGGAATCTGGAGGAGAACAGATTAGATAAAAATCTCCGTTTCGCCACTCTTAAAACGATAGCAGCGTTTCTTAACACCTACGGAGGGACTTTGGTCATTGGGGTCAGTGATGACAAAAAGATTATAGGCATGGAGTATGATTATAAAGCATCTCACCGCGGAGACCGGGATGGTTTTCTTAAAGAATTTACGGATTTCATAACGAGCCAGATAGGCATTCCTGTGTTTGAAGCCTATATCTCAACAAAATTCGAGGAACTAAAAACCGAGGAAGGGGAGAAAAAAGAGGTATTTGTTGTGACTGTAGAAAAGTCCACTAAACCGGTTTACATAAAAAAAGGAGGAAAAAAGGTACTCTATGTGCGGATTGAAAACCAGAGCAAACCACTGGAAGATCCTGAAGAAATCCAAGAGTTTCTAAAAGGAGAGGATTAAGCTTCCTCTATGGTCTCCCACCACCAGTTTTGGATGTATTGTGAAGTCCCATTGTTCTCTGTGTTTTTCGGCTCTGAGGCGGTGTTTTTTGCCTCTTCTCACCCATCCCACTCAAATTCTCCCCACCAGAAGCCACCTTTATATACTCCCCTCCCCTTTCTCCTATCCATGACCGAGTACATTTACATGAAGGACGTGGAGTCTAACTATGTCAGGGAGTTTGAGGCGGTTGTGAGGGCGGCGGGGGAGAACTATGTTGTCCTGGACAGGACTGCTTTTTATCCGACGGGTGGGGGCCAGCCCACTGACACGGGTGTTCTCCGGTGGGATGGTGGGGAGGCGAGGGTCGTTGAAGTGCGGAAAAAGGGCGGCCAGCATATACTCAAAGAGCCCGTCCCGGAGCCGGGTACGGTTGTCCGGGGGGAGGTGGACTGGGACCGCCGCTATGCTCACATGCGGATGCACACCGCCCAGCACCTTGTCAGCGCTATTGTGTACGGGCGCTATGGTGCCCGGACTGTTGGCAACCAGATACACGCCGACAGGAGCAGGATTGATTTTTCTCCCGCCAATTTCACGGAGGAGGACCTGCGCTGGATAGAAGACGCTGTCAACGGGGCGATAGAGCGGGGGGCGCCGGTTCGCATCTATGAGATGCGGCGTGAGGATCTGGAGAAACAGGTGGGGGTGGAGAGGGCAAACCTGGACCTTATACCATCTTTCATAAAAGACCTGCGTGTTGTTGAGATAGCGGGCTATGATATCTGTCCATGTGCCGGGACCCATGTTAGGGACATAAAAGAGCTTGGCGGCGTGGAAATAATAAAGAGGGAGAAGAAGGGGAGGGACACCACCAGGATAATCTACCGGTTGCGCTGATCCCTGCCGCTGTTTTTAACCCTGGCGCACTCTTCCGGGAGTTCGCCTGTCCGAACGAAGTGTCTGAAGTGTTCCAGCCACCGTGGGTTCCCGGGAGAGCGCTGGATGAACTCAACGAAGAGAGAGAGCTGTTTCATCGTCTCCGGGTCGACGTGATGTTCTATTTCACACGCGTCTTTTTCCGCCGTTTCTTCGTCAACGCCTATTATCCGGAGGAACTCTGCCAGGACCCTGTGGCGTTTTTCAAGCGCCCTGGCCAGGGCGATTCCCTTCTCGGTCAGATGCACGCCTTTGTAAGGAGAATATTCAACATATCCTTCCGTGGCCAGCTTGTGCATCATCTCGGTGACAGATGGGGGTGAGACGCCCATGGCCTCTGCCACGTCCCCCGTGTGTACGGGCTTTTTTTCTCCGCCCAGCGCGTAGATCTTTTCTATGTATTCCTCAACGCTCTTCTTTCTCATTTTCAACCTTTCCGCCCCCACGCATATTCTGTGAATCTGATAAGACGTAATATTTTGCCACCGTCTTTTCTCCGCCACCAGCAGGGGGACACCTGTCTCTCAGGGGACAGAAAGCGCATTTGCCCGCGTGGGCCATCTCTTCTCTCACATCCGGTGGGCACGCTGTCATCTCCCTTATTTTTCCCATCTGGACCAGCATCCGGATGCCCTCCTCAACCATCCCCCGGCTGATGCCTGTTTTTTCCACTATGCCGGCAACGGTCACCGGCCCGTCTCTGATGGCGTCTAGGATTTCTCGCAGGACCACCGCTACACCTCCCCCATTTCCTCCCACTTTTTCTTGTGGTTGTTGTTTTTGAAAAACAGCCAGAGGGGGGAGACGACCAGGGACAGGATCGTGGGGAGTAGCAGGTCGTTTGAGACCGCATATTTCTCCCCCAGCAGAGCGGCATCCACTATTTCGGCGGCGGCTATCAGGACACACATCACCCCTATTATGGTGGCTGTTAGAAGAGCGGACAGCAAGAAGGACATGGCCCTGTAACCATCGTTGTCTGCTCTGAATGGCGTGTATAGGAACATGGCGGCGATGAGGAGCAGAGAAAAAACTGTGAAAGGATCACCTCCGAGGCCCATGAACGTGTGCCCGCCGAGCCAGAGGACCATTTCCATCGCTCCCACCGTCCCGTACAGGACTCCTCCAACAGCGGACCCCCCGGAGGCATATTTGAAGTGCTGGGCTGTTTCAGGGCTCACAGTTCCACCCCCACACCTGCGTGGAAGATCAGGTTCCCTACGAAGGTTATGACAAGCGCCAGTATGTATGCCAGGGAAAGCAGATACGCAACGGCGAAAAGTGCCCATTTCCATGAGTTGGTCTCTGTTCGTATGGCAGCGATCGTGGGCAGGCAGGGGACGTATGTCAGCACAAAGGCCATGTAGGCGTACGCTCCCACGGGCGTGAAAGAGGAGGAGAGCGCTGTCTGAAGGGATGTGTTTGTTTCCTCTGCGCCGCTTATGCCGTAGAAGGCCCCGTATGCCCCGACCACTATTTCTTTGGCCACGAACCCGAACATGAGGGCAGCCACGGCTTTCCAGTCCCAGCCCATGGGCGCGAAGAGGGGCTGGAGGATTTTCCCCAGAACGGCGATGTACGAGGTCTCAATGTCTGAGCCAGGCCCGCCTGGATATGTTGAGAGGAACCAGACGATGACCACACCGCCAAAAATGACCGTGCCGGCCTTTTTCAGGAAAAGGCTCCCGTTCACCCACATTCTCATGACACTGCTTTTAAGAGAAGGCATTCTGTATGGTGGCATTTCTATTATGAGGGGGGCGGGTTTTCCTCTCAGGACGAAGCGGCGGAGGAGAAGAGCCATCAGGACTGCCAGGAGTATCCCCATGATGTACATTGAGAAGATGACTGTGCCCTCGTATCCTATAAAAAAGGCGCTGGCGAAGAGTATATATACCGGGAGGCGAGCGGAGCAGGACATGAGCGGAGTTATCAGGATCGTTATGATGCGGTCTTTTTCGCCCTCTATTGTTCTCGTTGCCATTATCGCGGGCACGTTGCATCCGAAACCAAACAGCAGCGGAACAAAGGATTTTCCCTGTAGACCTATGCGGTACATGAAGCGGTCCATCACAAACGCTGCTCTGGCGAGGTAGCCAGAGTCCTCAAGGAGAGAGAGGACGAAAAAGAGTAAAAATATGTTCGGCAGGAATATTATCACAGAGCCGACACCGCTTATTATTCCATCAGCCACGAGCGAGGAGACCGCCGGATTAGAAATGCTGTTCGCCGCAATCTCTGATAACCAGGAGAAGAATATATCTATGGCGTCAACGAACGGAGCCGCCACGCCAAAGGTGAACTGGAAAGCAGCCCACATGAAGAGCAAAAAAACCGGGACGCCGAAGATTTTGTGCGTAAAAACCTCGTCAAGCATGTCAGAAAACGTCCACGCCTCTGTTCCACCGTGGACAACCTCGTCCATCACCCTGTCTATGAACTCGTATCTTTTATCGGCTAAAAATATCTCCGGGTCGGTCCCGGTCTCTTTTTTGAGCAGTTCGCGCAGTTGCTCTGCCTTTTTCAGCAGCGAGTCGCATCCAGAGGCTTTCGCTTTTCCTACCATAATGGTGTCGTTTTCCATGAGTTTTATGGCAACCCAGCGCCTGTTGTAGTCCCTCAGCGGCGGACATTTCTCTATCCTTTTCTCAAGTTCAACTATGCACTCCTCTGCCACATCTCCGTAGCCCACGGTCATGTGTCTGTGAACCTCGTGGTGTCTCATCTCCTCGTATATGGCTTCTTTGAGGGCTTCAACCCCCTCCCCCCTGGTGGCAACCATTGGAACAACGGGGACGTGAAGCAGGCGTGACAGGCGTTCAACGTCTATTTTCAGCCCTTTTTTTTCGGCCTCGTCCATCATGTTTAGGGCCACGACAACGTTGGCGCCGGTTTCAAGCAGCTGGACGGTTAGGTAGAGGTTCCTCTCAAGGGAGGCGGCGTTCACAACGTCCACCACGACCTCCGGTTTCTCCTCAACGATGTATGCTCTGGCTATCTTTTCGTCCAGGGAATACGGGCTGAGGCTGTATGCCCCCGGGAGGTCAACAACCTCAAACTCCTCATCTCTATAACGGAAGATGCCCGTTTTCTTTTCAACCGTGACCCCAGGCCAGTTTCCCATCCTCTGGCGTGCCCCTGTGAGAGCGTTGAACACCACAGTCTTGCCCACGTTGGGGTTTCCGGCCAGCGCTACGGTGTGTCTCTTTTTTTCGCTCATGTCCGGCGTACCTCCACTTTCATGGCGAGCCCCCTCCCGAGCGCCACCCGGGTGCCTTTTATTTCAACCACCAGCGGGCCTGTTCTCTGGTTTCTCACCACCCTGACAGGTGTTCCTGGCAGGAAGCCCAGAGAGATCAGTTTCTGGACTGCGCCTGCTCCACCTCTGAAGCCGATTATAACCGCTGTTTTTCCCTCCTCAACCACCGCGAGGGGCACCGTTGTTCCTGAGAGATATGTCACGGGTATCACCTATTCACTGTTCACACCGGCCAATTTTTAGGTTAACCTAAAAATGTATTTAAGGGTTTCCCCATAAAAACACACACAGCGTTCACACACCACCCCCACATACCACCCCACACACCGCCATCTGATCTAATCAGACGCCTGTTGACAATCAGACGCCCATGGACAGGCGGAGCATGTCCCTGACCCCGGGAGCCAGGCCAACCACCAGAACAGCCAGTCTGAGGAGACCCACCATGGTCCTGTCCTTGAGTTCAACAGCGATATACTTCTCCATTATATAAAGCACAGGCAGTATTACCGCCAGCTTAAGGGGGTACATGACCAGTGGGGTTCCTGCGAGATTTATCAGGAAAGAAGGCAGGACGTGTTTTTCCGAGTAGCCGTAGGAGGATATGGCCCTGTACGTGGCGGAAGCATCAAGCAGGTGAGCAAAGAGTATGAGAACAGAGAGCGGGCGGAGATAGACCTCTTTTATCCAAAAAAAGCCACGTGAAAGCACGGCCCAGAGCGCCCGTAACACACCGGCCACCAGAAAGGTCATAAGGAGGGCCAGAGATGTTATCACGGCTATCTCAGGCGGGTGTGTCTCCACTCCCCCGCCCGGGCCGGCCGCAAAACGAAACCAGAGAAAGATGTCCAGCACCCCATGGACAAATACGCCGGTGCCGGCGGATAGTACTGCCACCTCCTCAGAACGGCGCAGTTTCTCTCCCGAATAAAGCGCTACTGTGGCAACAGAAAAAGCCGAGACAAGGGGGATGCTGGCAGTAAGAACCAGCGTGGGGACGCCGCCGGGTTCCCCCACGAGCGCTCTCTGGAAACCGGTTGAATAGAACACCACCATGAACAGTGCCCACCCGACGAGGCCGCCCAATACGCCACTTTTGCCTGTTTTTTTGCCCGCCCAGAACCACGCCACCCGGAACCATGCCCTTTTGCCGGGCATGTGCGCGGAGACCATGGCTGACACGACAACAAGAGCGAGTAATACGTATATAAGGGGGGAAATGAAAAGCACCGACCCCGGGTATCTCATAAGGCCAGTGTCTTCAAACGCCCTATAGACGCCCCCTGAGAGGACTGTTGGGAGCAGGGCGAATATGAAAACAGTGTCAATCTCCAGGCGGAGTTTTTTGAGGAGGACATAGACCCAGGATATGGCAAGGGACAGGAGCAGTCCGTAGATGAGGGTGTTGTATATGTTGTACCCCTCTTTTATGCCGTCCACCGGGTGTCCCAGAGCATCAGCCACTACAGGCCCCCAGAAGTATTTCCACACAAAACCCTTCCACACGGTGTCCGGGAAAAGGATGGACAAAAATGCAAGAAGGAGAAAAAAGCCCAGAGCCAGGGATGTTACAATGTACAGAGAACGGGGGGCAACGGCCTCGCCCGGGGATTCTTCTCTCTTCTGCGGCGATAAATCATCTTCCATGTGGGGGCATATGGTAAAAAGATATATAACCACTATCCAATTAGGTAGAGTAAAAGGTGATAGAGACATGGACGATCTTTTCCAGAAAGCGAGAGAGATGATGTTCCCCCGGAGCGTGATAGCGGGACACGGAGTTCTGGGAGAGGTAGGCAAGCTCTGCCGCTCATTTGATTTCAAGTCCCCTGGCCTTGTGATAACTGGCCCCAGAACCCGGGAAATAGCCGGAGAAAGCGTTGCGGAGTCCATAGAGGACACAGGCTTTGATGTCCATATCCATGAGACAGGAGCAGCGACCATTGAAAACGTTGAAGAGACCGTGGATGTGGCAAAGGAAACAAAAGCCGGTTTTCTGGTCGGGGTGGGGGGCGGAAGCAAGATAGACATAACGAAAATGACCTCTGCGCGCCTGGGCATTCCTTTTATAAGCGTCCCCACGAGCGCGTCCCACGACGGGATAGCATCCCCGATAGCGTCAATAAAAGAGAATGGTGTGTCACAGTCAATAAAGGCCACAGTGCCCATGGGCGTGGTGGCGGACACAGAGGTCATAGTAAAGGCCCCCTACCGTTCCCTGGCATCTGGATGCGCAGACGTGCTTTCCAACATAACGGCTATAAAAGACTGGACACTGGCACACCGCCTCCGCAACGAGCCCATAAGCACCTTTGCCATGACCCTATCGGAGATGACCGCCAGGATAATACTTGAAAACGCTGAGATGATAAAACCAAACCTTGAGGAGTCTGTGTGGGTGGCCATCCGCCCGCTGATTGTCTCAGGGGTTGCTATGAGTGTTGCAGGCACCTCTCGCCCGTGCAGCGGGAGCGAACACATGTTCAGCCACGCCCTGGACATGATAGCTCCCGGGAAGGCCATGCACGGAGAGCAGTGTGGCGTTGGTGCGATAATGATGCTCTATCTCCACGGTGGTGACTGGAAAACGTTCAGGGAGGCTCTGGTGGAAATAGGGGCGCCCACCAGCGCCAAATCGCTGGGTGTCAGCGACGAAGAGATAATAGAGGCGTTGATGAAGGCACACACAGTCAGGCCCGATCGTTACACCATACTCGGGGACAGGGGACTGACGAGAGAGGCGGCGGAGCGGCTGGCAAGGGTGACGATGGTCATAGAATGACACAAAAAAATACCGGGAAAAATTGGACAGGAGGTGGAAACGATGAAGCCCGCTTCCGGCACAGAGATCTCAAAGAAAGAGAAGAAAATGATCACGATAGTCAGCAGTGAGGTTGCTAAAGAGGGATATGAATTCGTGTTTTTGGGCCCGGAAAACGAGTGCAAAAACTGTCGGCTGAAGAACGTTTGCGTTGGATTACGTGTGGGCGGAAGATACCGCATAGTCGGGGTGAGAGACAAGGAACACGACTGCAAACTGGTAAACGGCCCGGGCCGTGTTGTGGATGTTGAGGAGATGCCATTCTATGTGGCAGTTGAGAAGAAAAAAGCCATAGAGGACGCCATCGTGTCCCCCGAGATAACCGACTGTAGCCACGTTGGGTGCGAAAACTATCCGGTCTGTCACCCCCTGGCGCTGGACAGGGATGAGAAGCTGAAAATCGTTGGACTGTCCGGGAAGATGGAGTGCAGAGCGGGACTGGATCTGGTGAAGGCCAGGGTGGTCTTCCCTGACTGACGCAAATCACCTGCCGCCCCCCTGGCCGCCCTGGACGCCCCCCTGTTTGTGGATGAGGGCTATCCGCTGGAGGAGACGTTTTTCTTCGGCGCTCAGCCGTTTTGGTATCTCCACCTTAACCTCAACCAGCAAATCGCCACGCTTTTTGCCACGCAGGTGGTTCATCACACCCATTCCGCTACCCCCTCTGCCCCTGCTACCACCCACTGGTAGACCCCTGCCCCGCACAGTTAGCAAAGTTCCTGGCTGTGTGCCGGGTGGTATCCGCAGGGTCGTTTTTCCCTCAAGCGTGTCCACCTCAACCTCGCCTCCGAGGATGGCGGTGATGTACGAAACCCTGGCTTCTGTGCGGAGGTTAGCCCCTTCTCTGCGAAATCGTGGGTCCGGTGTTACTCTCACAACAACATAGAGGTCTCCGGCGATGCCCCCGGGTAGGGCGTCTCCCTCTCCACGCAACCGGAGTACCTGGCCGTCCTCCACCCCTGGGGGGATGTTTATTTTTATTATGCGCTTTTTTCGGACTACCCCCCGGCCGTGGCATGTCTCGCATGGGTGTTCAATTATTTCACCTGACCCGCCACATCTGGGGCATGGGCCCACACGTATGAACTGTGCATATCCCCTAGTTTTTACCTCTTTCACCTGTCCGCTTCCGTTACACACCGGACACCGCACGGGACTGGTGCCCGGCTGGCTCCCCGTGCCCCCACATTCTGGACACACCTCCCGGCGGTAGTATACTACTTCTTTCTCTCCACCGCTAAGAACGTCCGCCAGGGAAAGCGTAAGGTCATATCGTATGTCATCTCCCCGCTGCTTCTTTTTGAAATCCGCCGCCCCGCCCCCGAACCC
>Ga0190314_1000029_pt1 | contig 69503 bp, 89 predicted proteins | sample 4870071112_MG_FD_165055 | JGI IMG/M metagenome (GOLD analysis project Ga0190314, IMG submission 165055) | Hydrothermal vent sediment bacterial communities from Southern Trench, Guaymas Basin, Mexico - 4870-07-11-12_MG | ecosystem: Environmental > Aquatic > Marine > Hydrothermal vents > Sediment ...
GTATTCCTTTAAGTTCAAAAATTTTCCTCAGTACTGAAATGTCTACGTTACTGAGTCTTTTACTTAATTTAATTTTTATTACAATACCCTCTCCTAGAGGCCCAGGTGAACCTTCAAAATTGTATATCATCTTAATATCTTTTCTCTCTAAGGTATTATTAATGATCTCTATTATATCTCTTGCATCTATGTGTGTTGAAATCCTTCTTACAATTATCTCCCTTTCTCCTAATTCAACAATCATTTCCTACATTCTCCTATATCTTCATGAACACATTACATTATTAATACGTAAATATTCTATTTAAAATATTTTTATCTATATATTCTCTAGCTTCGTCAAGCATTTTGGCTATTGCGATTTGAGGATATATTTTAAGGTATATTTTAAGAGGTGATTGCGGAAATTTGGAGGCTGTTTTGCAAACTATGATATTTCTAATTACTTCTGTACACTTTTAATTACCTGAGCTGGTTTTAGACCTAGGTACTCTAGTGCTAGGATATACGCTGACGCTGAATGCTTATCCAGACCTATGTCTCTGGTTATTGCTTCCGCTAGCTTGCTTGTATACGCTGGATTCTCATAGAATACTTTAATACCGTACTCTGGAGCATGGAGGGCAAATTCCTCTATAATACTTGACCTGAAGATTGAAACTCTACGATTATAGCTACCGTTTTTTCTATCACCTCTCTTTATCCACCTAAGCTTTAGTCTACCAAGGACCTCGGGGTCTTCAGAGACAATAATTGATACGCCGTGACGATATGCATACCTGAGAGCTTCATGTACAACTCTATGAATTAAGCTCCTTCTTTGTTCACCCACAAGTGTTTGAGATGCAAGTAATGGGTAGTGAAATGTTTTAACATCTCTTAGAATGCCTTTTCTATCCACTATAGCTAGGTTCACTCTATCAACATTAACATCTACACCAGCAATGTTCCTACCTAAGGGTTTATAGTATCTTCGCCTATGAGCTAGATATAGTTCATAAGGTATACTTACCTGTAGCTCAGCGTACACCCTATCAAAGCTCATATCGAGAGCAATAATCCTAGCAAGGTAGCCAAGTCTACAACTCATACCAAGTTCTGCAACTCTTTCAAATAAGTTATCATATATCCTCGGTACTCTGTTATCCACTTCATATCTATTCCATGACATCCCATTAAACAACATTACCCTTACCTTATCCCTGCTAATGAGCCTTATGTTTCGATTACCTTTATCCTCGGGTCTAGGAGAACCTCTTGATTGCAGTATCCACCAGTCTCCGAGCTTCACGCTATTCAAATTAATACCTAGTGTTTTCGCTGATTCAATGATTTCATGAACTATGAGGACAGCTCCATCAGCATACCTCTTATTCCCTATGACACTATAAGCTACTTTGTATAGAGATGTTGCATTCGTAGTACCTTTCTTAGCGTACTCCAATGCTTTAGCAACTCCTGCCTTAAATCTGGCAAGGGATAAGTAGAGGTGGTGTGCCAGCTTATTCTCTAGCACGACTCTAGCACGTATCGTTACTTCATTTGGTGGATGCGCTCTCTTTGGGTACATAGATATGCACCACTACCTTCCTTCCCTTGAACTTTCCAAGCTTTTTAGCAACATCTTTCGGTATGTAGATACCTAAGTAGCCAGCACCAACATTAGTTAAAGTAGCCTCAAATATAAAGACTTCGTAACTCATACGTATCTTCCACAGTAGTTAAGTTTATAAGCTACTGTATATAAAACTTACTGCAGAGAACCGCCTACCCAGCCCAACCCCGTAGGCGCCGAAATAGTGTAAAGGTGTCTGCGGGGTGCTGGGTAGGTAGGGCGTGATGAGCCGCTCGCCGTAATTAAAAGCATTTGAAAATAATTAGAAGTGACGGTGAGCGGGGAACGCTAAATCTAGGGTTTCAATTAAGTGTTGCTGAAGCTTTGTTGCAGCTTTGTCTAAAATATTTTCTTCGGTAATAATTGTAGACAATGTGCTTTTAGAAAATAGAGCTAGTTTTGCTATTTCCTTAATCTTCTTGTTTTCCGAAATCCATGTTAAAAACGCTATTAGACTTGGTGAAAACTTTACTGCATCCGACCTTTTTCTAACCATATTGACTATGTCTACAATGTCATCTGCTATTTGGAATGTTAGGCCTAGAGATGATCCATAACGATATGCTAGTTCCTCGTATTCTATTTTCCGCTGAAATCGCACCCATTACTGCAGCTACAGCAAAAAATTCTCCTGTCTTGAGCTTAGCTATTACTTTGTATATTTTCTCATCAAATGACGAACTTCTGGTGATGTCTACTATTCCTCCCTTTACAATGTTTATCCATGCTCTATTGAATATTTCGATAGCTCTCCATCCATATTTTCTGAAAAGCATTAGTCCTAAAGATACAAGGTAATGTCCTATAATTATAGCCGCAGAAATACTATATCTTTTCCGGAAGCTCAGTTTATTTCTCCGTATCTCGTCTCCATCTATTATATCGTCATGTATTAATGATGCATTATGTATGAGTTCTACAGCAACAGCTGCATCTAATGCTCTTTCAACATTTTCACCTAGTTCTTCACAAATTAGTAGTGTTAATACTCCTCGTAGCTTTTTTTCCTCCCTTAAGACTATAAAGAAGCATTTCTCTAACATTGGTTCTTTCAAATATAAGGTCTAAAGTTACATTACTTATTAGCTGCTCTATTCTATCTTCAATAAGTTTCTTTCGGCTCTCATAGTATGACATAAATGATTCTATATTATTCTTTATCTGATAGTCTCTTTTCCCGACTCAATTATCGCTATAGCTCTAACAGGTGATGCTGAACCAGCTCTTATTTTTAATGGGAGACCTATGAACTTAAATCCTATACTACCTAGTAATAGGTCTAGATTTGTTAAGTTCTCGTAGATTAATATTCCCTGTGACAGTAAAGTTTTATGTGCAGGGTAGGGCTCATGATCTATGCTTGGAGCATCTATTCCTACAGCATTAACTTTAAGTCTGGCTAAATACCGGGAAGCTGCCCACCCTAATCCGGGATGGTTAAAGAACTCTGAAGTACCTATTTTCTTATCATATCCTGTGTAGAAGAGTATAATCCATCCGGGCCCTATTGTTAAATTTAATTCTCTTAGAACTTTATCGATATCTTCTACGGTTATTTCAGACTTAGGAGGTTTTCGAGAAACATCAATGACTACACCTTTCCCTATGCACTTCTCTAAAGGAACGTGCTCAACAGTTATCCCGTTTTTTATGAAATGGGCTGGCACATCTACATGTGTTAGTGTATGTTCCACAAACATAAGTAAGTTCGCATAATATCCATGTTCTTCAATACTTGCCCACTTATGAACTATAGGTACAGGGTATCCTGGAAATACCGGTGCCCCACTATGTATTTCAAACGATAAGTCAATAATTTTCATATTCCATCCTCCTACCTATATAGTTTGTTCTAGAGTTTAATAGATTAGATGAGTGCTTAAAGGTTATTTTATCGTACTACTTTGGTCTCACATAACCCCATTTTTCAAGAGCTCTCTTGAGCTCTTTATGTTTCTCAGCATATTGATCTAAGGGTATTTTCTTTATTGCAGCATCTAATGCTTGTCTCACAGCCTTAGCGCCAGCATAGGCTCCATCTGGATGTCCTAAGACACCTCCACCTACTTGAATTATAATGTCTATCCCCATGACTTCTATAACTTTAGGTAAGAGACCTGGATGTAAGCCTCCAGAGGCTACTGGGAATACTGGTTTTATATGGTGCCACTCTTGCTCCAGCAATATGTCGTCTTCAGGAATGAATGTTTTTTCTGTTATTTCTTTTTGTATCGTTAGTACGTCCTTAACTTTAGCTTCCATTTTTCCTACGGGAACACCTATATGTATATGGTCTACACCTATTAGTCTAGCTAGCTTAGCTACCATAAGCATAGACATTCCATGTTCAGGATTTCTCGTAAAGGCTGCATGGAAAGCTCTATGAGCGTGAATAGCTAATTTTAGTTCTTCAAGTTCCTCTCTAAGTGTTTGTAATGCTGCCCAACCAGCTGTTAGTATATCTATCATTACGAACTCGTTACCATAGTCTGCAACAGCTTTTGCTCTCTTTATCATTTCTTTGGTTTCAGCTGTTATATTTACGAGATAGCCTTTTCTCTCGCCTGTTTCGTTTTCTACTCTATCTATTACTTTCATTACAGCATCTAGCCTTTTCATGAATGGGTTGAACTTTTGATTTGTTAGATTTTCATCGTCTTTCAATAAATCTACACCACCTGATAGTATTTTGTAAGCTACTTTAGCGTAGCGCTCTGTATCTAAGCCCACTTTCGGCTTAGGAACAGTTGCCGTAATAGGTCTGCTATATACTTTTAACTTCTCTCTCACTCCTTTAATGCCGAATTGCGGGCCCTTATAGTACTTAATTAGTTCCTTAGGAAATTTGGCATCAATCAGCTTTAATGCTTCAAGAGCTCTCATACCGAAAACATTACCTGCAATAGAACTTAAGATCTGAGGCACACTATCGGGTTCAAAAAGCTCTAGAGGATATGCTACCTTAATTATACCGTTTTCTCTGATTTCGTAAACTTTAGCCATAAGCCTTCTCAGATCTTCGGTCATTGTAGTTAGTGTGGTCCATGTTCCTATACTACTTTCTGAAGCAACTCTACCAGCAGCCTCCTTTAACGTAATATCTCTAGGTTTAACTTTGAATACAGCTATGAGATCGCTTTCGCTAGGCTTGTAGGTTAAATCAACAAATTCCTCATACCATTCAAATTTTGACATACTTTTACCCGAGAAACAACTGGTACTTACGGATAATTATGTGTTGTTTACATGAACCATAAGGGTAATGCTATGATATAAGTTAGTATAAGAGATACCGTAGCATAGGGTATGGTTACACTATAAAATTTTCGTAAACTTATCTTGTAACCTTTACTTCTTAGAATAGTTAATGCAACGTATAAAGCAGGTGCTCCTACCACAGTATAATTGCTTCCAAGAGTACCTGCCCAAACTAAAGCCCAGTAGAGTGGCGAAGGATGCACAAGTATGCCTTTTTGAGCGAGTTCTTTCAATGTTAAAAGTAGTGTTAAAATATAAGCATCATGTTCTATAAATGCTACTAAGGGTGCTGTGATCCAATATAAGAGAGTTGTAGCTACAATGGTCCGGCCGGTGAAAAACTTCTCTAGAGAAGATGCTAGTAGCCGAAGCAACCCTTTATATTCAAGCGTTTTTGCAAGGATAAATAGTGATGAGTAGAATAGAACTGCATCCCATTGAATATTCTTAAGAACCTCTTCAAAGGACGGACCTTCAAGCTTTCTCTTATATCTCAGTAATTCCACAGTTAAACCTAAAAGAATAGCCATGCTTAATGTTATTAAACCTAGTTTTAAATCGTAAAAACCTGTAAGCTGCTGTAAATGCGTTCTTAAAACGTAGCTTAATTCTCTTCGCAAAGACATTAAAACTATGGTTAACATGAAAAAGCATGAAGAAATCTTAGCAAGCCCGTAATTTACGTCCTTCATCTGCAACATGTTGTAAGATATGGTGTAAGCTGGTTTCTCCCTTAGAGAGAATTTATAAAAAATAAGCAATGTTAGGATAAAGGATAGCATCAATATAGGAAATGAAGAAGGTTTTCCCTCATAAATAAGGAAATCAACAAATTCAAAACCTACAATGCTGTGAAGCATTTGGGGAGGTAAATCTCCAAGCAATAAGGCTGTTCCCATGAAATTTGCTGACAAACTTACGAGTAGAACGCCATTTACAGGGGATTTCTTAAGCTTCTTTGATACTTCAATTACTATAGGCGCAAACAATAGAACAACTAGAACATTGTCAACGAACATCGATATAAACCCTGCTAGAAACGATAGAAGGATAATAAACGCCCTATATGTTCGAGTACGTTTACTAATACTGCTTATCAAAATATGAGGTATTCCAGCTTCAATCATATATGAAGTTATAATCCACATACCGAGCAGTATTGCGATAATGTTCCAATCTATGAATTCACCTAGAGCTTTATTAAATGGCGCTAAGCCTAAAAATATCATTAAGCTAGCCCCTATGAGGCTAGCTAAGGTTTCTGGAAGAGCTCTAAAGACTATAAGAGCTATCGTAATTACAAATATTATTAGTGTCAATGTTTGGTCTATCGCTAGCATTGCTTCCATACCACTTCTAAATGGTTTAAATCTTAAACTTATTATAAAAGTATCTAGGCATACTGTACGTAGAGGTTAGAAGGCTTGGTCACGGTCGAAGTTCCCAAGTTTGAAATAAGGAAAGAAACTTTGCACTTGCCAAAAGAAAAATCAGCGCTAATAATAGTAGATATGCAAAATGATTTTGTACATCCTAAAGGGAAACTTTTTGTTCCAACAGCTCCTGGAACAGTCGAGCCTATTAAGAGACTTTTGGAGAAAGCTAGAGCAAAAAATGTCCTAGTAATATACACCCAAGACACGCACTACTTAGATGATCCAGAATTTAAAATATGGGGTGAACATGCAGTAGTAGGGACATGGGGTCATCAAATAATAGATGAGCTTAAGCCGCAAATACCTAAGGAGATAGTTGTGCAAAAGACTAGGTACGATGGGTTCTTCGGTACACCTCTCGATAACATACTGAGGTCAAGAGGCGTAGAATACGTGGTTATAATGGGGACTGTAGCTAACATATGTGTGTTACATACGGCATCTTCTGCTGCACTACATGGATATAAGATAGTGCTACCTGTAGATACAATCTCAGCTTTAACAGAATTTGACAAATACATAGTTTATAGGCAAATAAGCTTCCTATACAAGGGTATACTAACAGAAAGTAAGTACATAGACTTTAGCTGATTTTTCTTAACTCAGAGATTATCGTATCCTTTAATTCTTTAACTCCTATACCTTTAAGTGCGCTTATTTTAAATAAGCGCTCATAACCTTTAGATTTTAATGTACTTATTAATTCATTAACCTTTGATAAGTCCGCTATATCGATTTTGTTTAATGCTACAATTATTTCTTTATCAAACGCTTCTTCAATATCTGATAATACGCGCAATTGCTGTTTTAACGTATAGTAGCCTGTAATTGACACATCAAAAAGGTATACTATTATTCCTTTAACATGTTTAAGAGCAAGTATCGCCTGAAGCTCTATAGGATTTCTCTCCGATAATGGTCTATCAAGTAATCCAGGAGTATCGATTGCTTGAAATTTAAAATCTCGACCAATTATATGTCCAAGTATAAGATTTCTTGTCGTAAAAGGATAAGGAGCTATCTTAGGTTTCGCAGTGGAAATAGCTTTTACTAAAGTTGACTTACCTACTTGAGGCATACCGGCGACTATTGCTGTCGGCGTTTCCGGATCTATTGAGGGTATATTCCTTAACTTTAAAGTAGTGTGTGCTAAGAAGTCTATGTACTTCCTATTTCTCTTTAGTACAGATAACAACCTTCCAATACAATTTCTTCTTATTTCAGCATACTCGCTAGGTTTGCTGGCCAAGCGAAACATGCTTAGACATTCCTTATGTATTTTATCGAGAATTCTAATAGCTTTAGAAATCCTTACAATAGACTTTTTATAGTCATTAGCACCTACTAGCACATCCAGTAGGTCTAAGTAGAAGGGGTGAATCTTACTAGTATGCGGCATGGTATGAACTATTTTCTCAAAATAATTCTTAACATTGCCATAAACGAGGTTTATTCTAGCTAGCTCTTTAGCCTTAATTGTCATATCTTTCGACGTTTTTAGCTTCCTATTTAACTTCATATACCTGACGCTAATCTTTTCCCTTAAATCCTCGTAGGTTAGTAGTCTCCCTAGGTTTTCAAATGGTGAAGCCAATTATCTAACCCTACCTAGTTATGTAAATGCAGACGTTTTTTTATGTTAGCCTCAACCACATAAACCTTGAAAATACGGAACAATATAGAGTCTATAGTTATCAATCTTAATTTTTCAGAGAAACACCTACTCTACTTGATAAATTATGCGCAAACCCAAGAAGAAGTATAAGACTGTCAGAATAAACATCCCCTTTGAAGAATATATTGTTATTAATGAAATCATAGCTAACAAAGGGTATAAGGATGTTTCTGAATGGGTAAAGAACATTGTTGCTAGAGAAATAGGAAAGTTGAAAAATGAACTGCAACCGTCCGGATGGGTTAAACTAGACATAGATCCTTTGAATTTCATAGATGCTTTGTCTAAAGAATTCATGAAGCAATGTACCTCAACTTATGGCATATCATCTATACCCTTTAAAGTTCTTGCTAAAGATTTTTCTGAGCAAGAAAGGATAGTATCGGACCTATGTAAACTCCTGGAGAAATCTGTTTATAACGCCCTGAAGTTGTTTAGCGCTGATAAACTACTTTCAACCTATAGATGTTATGCTGAACCGCATAAGATGCCTTTTGCAAGCTTAGTTTTCTACATAGATGAACATCCTTATAGCGTCCTTGTTGAAGGGAGTCTTCTATTTGATGAACAATTGAGAGCAAGCTTTACAATAAAGGGTTTAAGAATAAGCGGAGACTTGGTCTTAACATACTGGCATAAAAAATTGTTTGAAATTCTAGTAGGAGAACTGGAAAGATGGAAACCCAAAGTCGAAGGAGGAAATGTTGTATTAACACTATCAAGCTATGAGGAGAGAGACTTTGAAAAAGTACTACTAAACACGTTAAAGGAGTTTGGAGAAATCTTAAGTAGTGAAATAGTTAGTGTAGATTCATATATAGGTGTAAACAGTATTAGAGCTGAAGGAGAATACTTTAGAAACAACATCTTCTATACAATTATCATTGATGGTGTAAAGGAGGAAATTAGGCCTGAAACCTACAATATTTCATTACGTCTTACAGCTTAAAGGCTAGGATTAAAAGATAAATCTCTCTACTCAAACCATTATACTTAGATGATGAACTGTTCCGACCACTGCAGATTCTGCATGCATGAAGAAGTGGCGGCTGTCTGATAAATTGTCTAAACGCCCTTCTTTTTAGCTACTATTAGCTGTGTTATGAGATAGTTAGGTTTATAAAACCTCCTCTATTATGGAGACTGTATGCGGGGAACAGGGATAGAATACTATGAAAACATATACCATCGAAGAACTTGCTAGTAGATATTGTAGAGTACATAGGGACCTATTACCCTATGTCACATGGAGGCAACTATATAGTAGTTTAGCTGAACTTATGCCCTTTAAATATGTTGATTCAAAAAGAGAAATAATTGAAGTTTGCTCTACAGCTGATCTGAATAAGGTTGTAAGAGACATCATATACTTTATCAGATTGAGGAAGTCGCAAATACGAAGTAGAAAATCTTAAAAATCAACATAAGCACATACTGAACCTAACTGCGGTGTATTAAAGAATAACTAGGTGCTTATTGTTGAAAATAATATTTGTAACCTCATCACCAAGGAGAATAGAACTTCTGGGAAAATTCAATATTAAAGTCGATATTGTAAAGCCAAAGTTCGAACCTCAAGTTTCATTTAAGGACCCTTGCAAAACCGCCATTATGAAGGCCGAAGGGAAAATTCAATCAACATTGCCCAAGATTCCGCAAGATAGCATAGTTATAGCGGCTGACACTGTAGTATATGCAGAGGGGAGAATAATAGAAAAACCGAGGAATGAAAGAGATGCCATTAAGATACTTAAAAGACTTAGCGGAAAAACACATTATGTAATCACAGCACTGGTTTTTGCATCTTCAGACAAAGTGGTTACTAAATGTGTTAAAACCATGGTTAGTTTTAAGAAACTAAGTATGAAGGAGATAATATGGTATATTAAAACCAAAGAGCCTATGGACAAAGCAGGCGCTTATGCCATTCAAGGCTATGGAGCACTTTTTGTTAAAAGAATAAAGGGAGATTACTATAATGTTCTAGGTTTACCTTTAAACACAATATACATTGTGCTGAAGAACGAATTTAATGTAAACCTACTTGAAGCAATCAATATTCCAAAACGTAATGTGTAGTAGCTTATATTCCCCCGACCTTGAATGCGTTGTAAAAATGTTTCTTGGTGGTGGGCCCGCGGGGATTTGAACCCCGGACCACCGCCTCGTAAGGGCGGCGTCCTAACCGGGCTAGACGACGGGCCCTCCAATTCTAATAGTTTTCATAGAATCTCTAAATATAAAATTTTTATTTATAAAGAATATGAAGAATCGGAATGCTTAATGATCTCCACTTCCCGGTATGTTAAACACTACTTAAACAGTGTTATTTCAAATATTTTTGATAAGCACATCATTAAAAACGCTAGTGCTATCATGGCTATGACTATAGCAAACATTCCCTATCTCCCATATACCTTTAGATGTTTATAAAAGCGAATAGAGAGTTTCCTGAAAGTATTCTCTTATTACGGAAATGGTGGAAAGCTGAAGAAACATTTTAAACCCTTCAAACAATTATTTCTAAAGCGGTGCCGGGGTAGCTCAGCTGGTAGAGCGCCGGGCTGTTAGCGGGGGAGATTCGAGTCCCCCAACCGGTCAGAAACCCGGTGGTCGGAGGTTCGAGTCCTCCCCCCGGCGCCATAGCATCATTTCTTCCCCCACGTATTTCGGCTAGATAAGGTAACTATTGAATACTTGTTATTCTAAAGTTATATTATGGGTTTAGACTATGATAGTTGCTCTGCCTAAGGCAAAAACTAAGGGGGTAATGTCCTTAGAGGAGGCAATATATGTTAGGCGTAGTAGGCGTAGTTGGAAGAAAGACGTAAAAATTCCGTTAAGGCATGTTGCTCAGATACTTTGGGCAGCCCAAGGGATAACGAATTGGGAGGAAGGATTTAGAGCAGCTCCTTCTGCTGGAGCAACATATCCCTTAGAAATATATGTTGTTGTTAAGGAGGGCGGTGTTGAGGGGTTAGACAAAGGTGTTTATCACTATGATCCTTATAAGCACTGTTTAGTGAAGACTTTAGACACCGATGTTACTTATGAGCTTATGGAAGCTTCTCTTGGTCAGTATTGGGTGGGAACAGCTCCTATAAACCTAGTCATTGTAGCTGAATATGCTAGAACTACAAGGTTTTACGGTGATAGGGGTTATAGGTACGTTCACATGGAAGTCGGACATGTAGGCCAAAATGTTTACCTTCAAGCCGAAGCTTTAGGCTTAGGAACAGTTGCTATTGGAGCATTCTATGATAATGAAGTGAGAAGAATACTCGGCTTATCTAGAAACTTAGCACCTCTTTACATAATGCCTGTAGGGTACCCTGAGAAACGCTAGAGACATTAATTTATATTATTCCTTTACGTATAAGCCTGTTTTTCATCATACCTATTTCCTCTTCAGGGAAGTATTTTAGAAGTTCCATTATTTTCCTCTTATTTATTTTCAAATAGCCGTCGTCAATTAGGTTTTTAATTTTAACTAAATCCCTGTCGTCGACTCTTCTACCTATCCTAGCCTTTAGCACTATGTATGCCTCTAATGAAATAATCTTTACCTTATACTTGTTTATTTTAAGTTTCCTTACTTCGTTATTTATAATTTCCTCTGGAATGTAAAAGTCATGTATGTTCTCATAGAAGTCTACAAAGAATTCCCCATATTCATAAGGAATTATCAGCCTCGGGGTCCCATAGTCCGTGTAAGTGTAGTCCCAACCCTTAGATATTGCTATGTTTTTGAAAAGATCTTCTTCAAGAAGAGGACTCCTATTTGTAACAAAGAAGTCGATATCCTCATCTTCCTTAAACAAGCCCCCTAAAGCAAAAGAAACCACGGTACTTCCAACCACTACAGCGTCTATATTATTTACCTTAAGCTCTGCTACTACCTCCCTTAATATTTTCTTTAACTCTTCAACCATTAACCATAACCTCGTTGTTCTGTGGAAGCATTGTTACTAAATATTATCAGTACATAACATTTTAAAATGTGTTCTTCTTTAAGTATGTTTTGGAGCCGGGGTGCCCGAGCGGCAAGGGGACGGGCTGCAGTGGACAAGTAAACCGCCCATCCACGTAGGAACCCGTTTTACCCGGGTTCAAATCCCGGCCCCGGCTCCACACTTCATGTTCAAAACCCTTCTTCCTATGTTTGTTTAAATTGTTCATTGCGTGTTTATTTTTAAGAGTTAAAGGTTAACGTGGTTGTTTTTTAGGAGCGTGCTAATTGTTTTTACTATGTGGTTTTGGAGGAAAAGGAGAAGTATTCTATGTATTTATTTTGGTATTTGTGAGGGTTATGGATAAGGTTTTGAAAGCAGCTTTTATCTTGCTCTTTGTGCTAGTTATTGTAGGAGTTCTTGCTCATCTAGGATTACTGTATGCTATAGCTAAGAGTTAAGAGTTTAGAGGTAGAAGCATATATTCCAACAGTAGATTTGAAAACAAGCATATTACAATAAACATTGTTGTTAAAAACAATTCCCTCTACCCTGTAGAAGCTAAAACTCTTGAATACCATTTTTACGTAGAAGATGTTTTAGTAGCTTCAGAACATGTTGAAGAAATATATGTTCTAGTAAACAGGGAAGCAACAGTAAGCTTACCAGTAGATTTGAAACCATCAATTTTCAATGCGCTCATAGAAGCGGTGAAAAGCGCAATCACGGAGGGAGAAGGGTCGACTACTCGGTAAGTGGAAGAGTAGAAGTTCCAATAAAACTATTCGGCATAATAACCCTTACCACAGCTACAATACTGTTCGAGGAATAAGGATTTGTTGAAGTAGAGCTTCCAGAAGTACCGACAATACCTTTACTAACACCGTCCCTACCATCACCTAAGAAGACTCATGAAGAATACGGCGTAAAAATAGCTGCATACTCGACAGTAGCCAATACATCAGTTCAAATAATCCAGGCTAAACCAGGTAGCATAGTAGAAGCACATATCGAAATATCCTACTACACAGGATACATTACAGTAAACAGGATAGAACATTAATGCCAGATAAGGTAGTATATGAAACCACAATATACATAGAAAAACATGGTGAAATAAGAGTACTGTTCATAGCAGATTCAGGAATAGGGGTAAGAAAATACATCGTAGAAGCAGAAAACTGGAAATGGACAATGCCGGACAGCTACCTGCCAAGGCTAAAAGTAGGCTAAAAACATACTTTATTAAATTAAACCTTTCTTTACTCTTAGCTATACTAGTCCTAGTACTAATAATGCTAGCATTTTCTGTCGAAGCCGCCATGTACTAGCTGTTTTTCTGCACTTAGCTTGCATTAGTTGTGTTTAAACGTAAAAGTAGGGGATGGTGTTGTGTCTTGGTAAATGTGCTGCTTAGCTTTTGAAATAAAATGTTTACCTTATTAAGAATAGGCAGTAGGGATCTCCTTTAGCAATACATTTCGCTTCAAAAGCGCTTACTTTGATTCCGAAAAGCGGAGTCAAGAATCCAGCAATTAAGCCTCTGATGAAGTGGCTTTCTGGCTTTTTCGATCCTTTAAAAAGTTCACATTCAAAGGAGTCGTGAATTACAATGATAGCTCTCCTGTTTAACATGTCAAGATTGGATACTTTTAAAATACCGAATCCGATTTGCTTAAAAATTTCTTCGGCCAACAGGATAGTTTCCTTTACACCTCCACGGGCTTTTCTAACAATTTTGCTTTGATTTACGGATGCTCTCTGGCCAAGTATAAACCCTATATGGTAAAGGAAGGTCTTACCTGTTTCACCGAATTTCTCCCTTATACCTTTAATTAACCCTTCGAAGAGAGGTTTTCTGAAAATAACTGCTCTTTCACCAGCAAACGTTAGATAGGCGTATGTGGTATCTACCGTTATACCGTTGAATAGTGGTTCAATAACTTTAACGTCTTTAACACGGTTTAAACTCCTAATACTGTTCTCAACTTCTCTAATAAGATTTCTGCGTTGCGAGAAATCAGCAAACAATGTTAGCCTATTAGCGTTTTCTCTTATTGAAACAGTTGTTTTAATAGATAATATCGGTACCCCCCTATCGGAGAATATTTTAGATATCGAAGCTAAAATACTGTGCTCATACTGTGCTCCCCTATCAAATAATATATTAAAACATACAACATATCTATTAGGTTCCCAAACGAAGTTACCTATCTCGAAGGAAGCCAACAACGCTTTCCCGCCGTAGACCTTTAACATCTTAGAGATCGAAACAGTAATTTAAAACCTTTTTGACCTTTTCTCCCTAATCACACTTACAGTAAGCTAAAGAACTGTTGGAGAAACCATGAAGGGATGCAAAAGGGGGTTTATCGATTCAGAGACAAAACTTTCACCCAGACCTACTTTATAAAATCCGGTATTACTTCGATAAGTATGTTAATCACGATAACTTTATGGTGTAATTAACGTCTATACTAAATGAGCCAATGGAAAAGGTATTATTTCTGAAGCAATTGTTACGGTATTTGAATAGCATAATAGAAGTATTGCCACTTCGTGTAGGTCTATAAATAAACTAGCAAGACATAATCTCTGTATCGATACCCGTAACGTTTATACATTCTCTCACGTAATTCGTGATAGTGGAGGGCCCGTAGCTCAGCCAGGGAGAGCGGCGGACTATACCGCTTCACATGTTGAAGCGGATAGGCCGATGCTCCAGACCCGTGAAAATACGGGTCTGCTGACCTTTATGGGATGACTTAGGTCTGGAGCTTTAAGGGAGAGACCCGTAGGTCGGGGGTTCGAATCCCCCCGGGCCCACCACATAAACAAGAAGGGGCTCCTAACAACGTCTCGATGTAAGCGAGAAGCAGATAAAACAAGGAAATTAAACTATACTATATTTTCTTAGCTCCTCTTTTCTTTGGCCTTAAGTTCTTACTTTTACATCTTCTACACTTAGTTGCTCCTGGAGGATTTTTAGCTCCACATTTTCTACATATCATTACATTAAGTAAGCGGGAGGCAGCAATTCTATACTTGACCGGATCAGTCACAGGCATAACTATGCCACCTTAAAATAGTAGTGCTCTATTCCACGTCTATAATTTCAGTACTAATTTAAATTTTATGGTAACCGAAAGATAGAAATATATGTAGTAATGAATTTCTCTAAAGATAAGAAAGCAATAGGTTATCTAGGCTAAGCTTTTGTCTCCAAATTAGAGGTGATGATTTTACGAAATTACCACTATGTACGATATGTGTGAAGAGTGGTTTGCTATGTCCGCGCTGTCAAAGACTTGTTGAAAGAGGAGACTATGATGATATAGACATTGAAATAATGAAAATTCTTCTTGAGCTCGAAGAATCCAAATTCACCATTCTAAAGGATGTTGTTTACTATAAAAGTTATAAAGCAGATAACATGTACGTTATAGTTCTCTCAGGAAATAAGCTTAGTCCATACATGCTAGGTAAAATTGCCAAGAAACTTTCCGAAAAACTTGAAGGAAAGGTGAGAATAATTGAAAAAACAGGAAGTTTAAGGAGAATGGCCTCCCAACTTCTTCTTCCAGCAAATGTTCTAGGTGTTAACATTCTCTGGTTACCTGATGGTTCATGGCAAAGCATAGTTAGGGTTTCTAAATCTGACTCTAAAGCCTTACCCGCTGAAAAGGAGGTATTAGAGGAAATTCTAACTAAATTAAGTGGAATGGAAGTTAGAATACGTTTCGAATAAAAATGGACAGGGAGTATTTTATGAAAACGAAGTATAAAACTCATTTTGCTATAGATGTGAAAGCTGAACTAAACGGCACTATTGTAACTTTAGCCGGATGGGTTCATATTAAAAGAGATTTAGGTGGAAAGAAGTTTCTAATACTAAGAGATAAAACTGGAACAGTGCAGCTTATCTTAACAAAAGGTAAGACACCAGACAACGTAATAAAGATATACAATAAGCTTACAAGGGAGAGCGTAATTAGAGTTAGAGGCGTGGTTAAGGCCTCCGAAAAAGCTCCTAGAGGAGTTGAAGTAGAGCCATTAGAGATAGAGGTACTTAGCTTAGCTAAAACACCATTACCCATAGACGTTACTGGAAAAGTACGTGCTGACATAGATACTAGACTTAACAATAGAGTTTTAGATCTAAGAAGGAGGGAAAGCCAAGCAATATTTAGAATTCAAGACACTGTCTTACAAGCGATAAGAGAAAAGTTAAGAGAACTAGGGTTTGTCGAAGTTTTGACCCCCAAAATTATAGCATCAGCTACTGAAGGGGGGGCACAACTCTTTCCAGTATTATATTTCGGTAAAGAAGCATTTCTTGCACAAAGTCCGCAGCTTTATAAGGAACTCCTAGCAGGGGCTTTCGAAAGAGTTTTCGAAATAGGCCCAGCTTTTAGAGCTGAAGAGTCAGACACACCCTATCACTTATCAGAATTTATTTCTGTGGACATAGAAGCGGCTTTCATGAACTACTTTGACGTTATGAACGTACTTGAAGAAGTTGTAGAGCATGTTCTTAGAAGGGTAAGAGAGAAAAACCTTGAGGATTTAAAAATCCTTAATTATGAGGAAGAATTCCCTAAAATACGCAGACCAGTGAAGAAAATAACGTACGATGAAGCTGTTAACATGCTTCAAGAACACGGATACCCTATTGAGAAAGGAGAAGATTTAAGCACACCAGCTCTAAGAAAACTAGGCGAGATAATTGGTGAAGAGTTCTATTTCATTATAGACTGGCCTACATCCACTAGACCGTTCTACACCATGCCTAAAGAAGATAACGAGGAAAGAACGGAGTCCTTTGATTTCGTGTATAAGTGGCTTGAAGTAGCCTCGGGAAGTACAAGAATTCATAAAAGAGACCTCCTTGAAAAACAGCTAATAAGACAAGGTCTTAATCCAAAGAACTTCGAATACTTTCTTAAATGGTTTAACTGGGGAATGCCTCCACACGCAGGTTGGGGTCTTGGACTGGGAAGATTCATGTTAATATTGACAGGTAGAAGAAACATAAGGGAAGTAGTTCTGTTTCCAAGAGATAAAAAGAGGCTTGTACCTTAAAACACATTTTCATTCTTCATTACTTCTCTCAAAAATATCGTTGCGTAGTATCCTTTTTCAAGAAAGAAGGAGAAATAGACATTATTATTCCACATAACATAGTCTAGTTTATTAATGGTCATAGGGGATTTTCTAAACCCTCCTTCGACAAATACATTTAACTCCTTAACTATGAAGTCTTTTGTCCTAACTTTTTCCTCTTTAAGTATATCATTCAATATAGGGTTAAATACATGGGTTTTATACCCTACAAGAGGGAGTAGGATTTTTTCCTTTAAAGGATTTATCTTGGTTTCATAATCTGCCTTGAAATACTCGTTACCTCTAATGATGATGTCGTCCTTCACTGCCGTGTTAGGAGCTATGCCTTGCTCGATTCTCTTGCTAATAAAAATATTGAATATGTACGACTGGTAAGCTTCAATATAAAAATGTAGAATGAATTTAGGTAGGCTCTTTAAAGCGTAAAGATAGTTACCAGGGTTTTTAGCTAATCTTCTAAGCAGTATTCTTTCATAAACATATTTCGACGGAAACATTTTAAGAGTCTTTTTTGCATCTTCTGTTTCTTCAAAAAACCTCCTTGCTTCAAAAATTTCGCGTTTCTCACAAGGATAGGGGTGTCCTACAATTTCCAATACAGCTTGCTTCCACATACGGTTAACGATGTATTTTCCAACGATATGAGTGTTCGGCCTTATAGTGCCAAATCTTTGATGCCCATAAAATGGATAAAGTCCGCCTAACTCGCCAATTTCATATAAGATCTTGCTTATACGTTTTTCAACTTCGCCACTGCTTATTTCTCTTATTATCACTTTAAACAAATTCCCTTTAAGCATTCCCTTTCTTAATGGCTTTTCGGCTAATCCTAGAAATTCTAATATTACGTTGTTCGCTATGTTAATCTTTTCCTTAATCCCGTATTTTACAGGAAGAGAAATGTATTGATATGTTAGGGCGCGAGCATCTTTGAGACCTGCATATCCTATATCCTTTAAGGGTACTTTTAACTTTTTAGAAATAAGCATTAAAGCCAGTAAAGTGTCTATACCTTTTTTAGTTAGTTCATAGTATGCATATTTTCCTCTGTGTTTTAACAACTGAGCAGGACATATTTCTCTCACAACAAAGTCTTCGTAGTTGCACCTTATTTTCCCTCCTATTCCCTCTGATACTGTCTGGTAGTACAATACGCCTATGTTTTTCTCGTAAGTAGGTGAAGGTTTAAGCTTCATCCTCTTACCTTAAAGTAGCTTCAGCTTACCTGTGATTTTATCTAGAATTCTGGTAGGTGCAGGACCTATGACAATACATGTTACTGTTCCGGGTTCTAACTGTGTTCTTCCAGCATCCCTAATAATATATGTCGGTAAGTTACTTTCCTTTGCCTTATTAAAAACTTCCATAAGTTCTTGAAGATTATCAACCTTTAACACTACTTTCTTCTGCCCTTGACTTAGCCATGCTTGAGCTATAGTAGGGTTGTTCTCGGAAACTTTAACGTAACCTTCAACAGCGGCATGTGCCACCTGTACGGCTAATTTTCCTTTGCCCATTTTTAAATCCTGCCTTACCACTATTACCTGCTTAATTTCCTCCATGTTTTAACCCTGTTTAAACGTGTAATGTTCTAAACAGCAAACTTATATAATACGTTACCATATTAGCACTTCAGCGGTTAAAAATATTTAACAATATAGGTGCAGCAAATGTCGCTAGTGAAGAGAAAGATTAGCGCTGTTGGAATAACGACACCTGTATGTTCAAGCTGCAAAAGACCTATCCCTCCAACAGAGAAAGCAGTTAAGTTCCTATGTCCCAACTGTGGAAAAGTAACTATATGGCGCTGTGAAAGATGTAGAAAACTATCAGTTCCCTATAAGTGTGTATATTGCGGTTTCGAAGGACCATAATGAGGCAGGTTCGCTATGGGTAAATTAGTTGTAATAATAAAAGTTTTCCCCAAAGACATAAACATAAACCTAGATAACCTAGTGGAAACTATAAGGAAAAACTTACCCTCATATTATGAGATAAAGAAATATGAAAAAGTACCCATAGCTTTCGGTCTTTCAGCGTTAGTGCTAAGCATTACAATGCCTGAGGATGTAAAAGGAGGTACCGAGGAATTAGAAAGCTTAATTAGGAACTTAGGTGAAGTATCTGAGGTAAATGTAGAGTATGTAAGTAGAATTTAGAAGGCGATGCTAAAGTATCTGTAAGATCGGTAACTACAAGAACACGGTATTAACCTTTTAAAGTACGTACTTTAATCTTTTTATGAGGGAGAAATACTGAAAAACCGCTTTTCCATCTTAATTGTTAAGTGTGGTGCTAGAGGAAATGTCTAGTAAGGGAGAAGAGAGAAAAGAGGTAATATTGAAGGTTCTTGAGGCAAGGCAAAAGGATGTTGGCAGAGGTAAAGTCAGAATAGATATAAACATAATGAGAAAGTTGGGAATAAGTCCAGGCGATGTTGTTGAAATTGAGGGTAGGAGAAAAACAGCTGCAATAGCTTGGCCATCCTATGCTGAGGATCAAGGATTAGAAATAATTAGAATGGACGGGCTAATTAGGAAAAATGCTGGCGTCAGTATAGGAGATAAGGTAATAGTTAGAAAAGCAAAGGTAAAACAGGCAACGCTGGTAAAGCTGGCACCCTCATCTTTCAGTATAACAGCAGATCCGGGCTTTGCAAGTTACGTTAAAAGAAGGCTTATAGATTACCCACTTGTTGAAGGAGACACTGTTTTAATACCTGTGCTTGGCCAGGCAATACCGTTTACTGTTGTAGCTACGAAACCTTATGGTGTAGTCATAGTTACACCAGATACCAATGTAATCATATTGGAAAAACCCGCAGAACAAGCTAGAGTACCTAGAGTAACATATGAGGATATTGGCGGTCTCAAACACGTTATTGAAAGAATTAGGGAGCTCGTAGAATTACCATTAAAACACCCTGAGCTTTTCAGAAGACTAGGTATTGAACCTCCTAAAGGCGTTTTACTATATGGCCCTCCTGGCTGTGGAAAAACATTGTTAGCTAAAGCAGTAGCTAACGAAACTGATGCCTACTTTATTGCTATTAATGGTCCTGAAATTATGAGTAAATTCTATGGGGAAAGCGAGCAAAGACTAAGAGAAATATTTGAAGAAGCAAAGAAACATGCTCCAGCAATAATATTTATCGATGAAATAGATGCAATAGCCCCTAAGAGAGATGAAGTTGTTGGAGAAGTCGAGAGAAGAGTTGTAGCTCAGCTCCTAGCGCTCATGGACGGTCTGGAATCCCGAGGAGATGTCATAGTTATTGCTGCAACAAATAGGCCTCAAGCTTTAGATCCAGCACTTAGAAGACCTGGAAGATTTGATAGAGAAATAGAAGTACCATTACCGGATAAACAAGGTAGACTAGAGATACTCCAAATACACACAAGGAACATGCCATTAGCTAAAGATGTAGACTTAAAGAAATTGGCTGAAATGACCCATGGATACACGGGAGCTGACCTAGCTGCCCTATGCAGAGAAGCAGCTATGAACGCTCTTAGAAGATATCTGCCGCAAATAGACTTAACCAAAGACCGAATACCCCCAGAAATACTGGAGAAAATGGAAGTAACAATGCAAGACTTCCTAAATGCATACAAGGAAGTAATTCCATCAGGTCTGAGAGAAGTCTATGTCGAAGTACCTGAAGTAAGATGGGGTGACATAGGTGATTTAGAGGAGGCAAAACAGCAGCTAAGAGAAACTGTCGAATGGCCTCTTAAACACCCTGAAGCTTTCAGAAGACTAGGAATAAAACCTCCAAGAGGGATTCTTCTTTTCGGCCCTCCAGGATGTGGTAAAACATTACTTGCTAAAGCTGTTGCTACTGAAAGCGGTGCAAACTTTATTTCTGTTAAGGGTCCTGAGGTTTTAAGTAAGTGGGTTGGGGAATCGGAAAGAGCAATAAGACTTATTTTCAGGAGAGCAAGGCAAGCAGCACCATGCATAATATTCTTCGATGAAATAGATGCAATAGCCCCAGTGAGAGGAGCAGGTATAGGAGATAGCCACGTAACAGAGCGTGTTGTAAGCCAGATTCTAACAGAAATGGACGGCATAGAGAAGCTTGAAAACGTTGTTGTTATTGCTGCTACAAATAGGCCGGACATCATAGATCCCGCGCTACTGAGACCAGGAAGATTAGACAAACTGATTTACGTACCACCACCCGATATTAAGGGAAGATATGAGATATTTAAAGTGCACACTAGGAAAATGCCTTTAGCTGAAGACGTAGATTTATGGAGGCTTGCAGAACTTACAGAAGGCTATACTGGAGCAGATATTGAAGCAGTATGTAGAGAAGCAGCACTAATGGCATTAAGAGAAAATATAGAGGCTAGAGAGGTTAGGATGGAACACTTCCTAGCAGCACTGAAAATAATTAGACCTTCCATAACGGAAGACATGGTTAAAATGTACAAAGCATGGATGGAAAGAGCTAGGCAAATGCTTCCACGTGGTAGACCCGTTCTAAGCACATTTGTGTAGTCTCAATTCCGGTCTGCATCAATATTTTATTTTAAGTGTCTAAGATGCCTAAGTGGAACCCCGAGCCTTTAATTAACGTAGTACTTGCGCTACTTAGAGTTTCAAGGGATGGTAAGCTTAGAGAAGATGAGATACTTAGAATGCTAAAATACACGTATTCTGATATTTCAAGAAAAGAATTGGTTAAGACTCTAATGACTCTTGAAATAAGAGGTTTAATAAAAGTTTATCTGGCTAAGGAGAACCTGCTTATCGCCGAACTTGTTAAACAGCCAAAGGAGCATTAAGGGATAAAGGAGAGAATTTCTCTTAAAAACATGGGAATACAAGGTTGGGGGTTAACTTAAAAGAACTTATACCTCAAGATTGTAGGAAAACCGTAGATCTAGCTGAGCTTAGAGGAAAAACTATAAGCATTGACGGGTACAACGCACTATATCAGTTTCTAACAGCCATTAGACAGCCCGATGGAACACCACTAATGGATAGCAAAGGAAGAATAACAAGCCACTTAAGCGGCCTATTCTACAGAACAATAAACCTACTAGAACATGGAATAAAACCCGTTTACGTTTTTGATGGAAAGCCTCCAGAAATAAAAGCAGCTGAAATAGCTAGAAGGAAAAAAGTGAAAGAAGAAGCAATTAAGAAATATGAAGAAGCACTCGCAAAGGGAGATCTCGAAGCAGCTAAAAGATATGCTCAAATGGCTTCCAAACTAACCGAAGACATGGTTGAAGACGCTAAAAAACTTCTATCCGCCATGGGGATACCGTGGGTTCAAGCACCTGCAGAAGGCGAAGCACAAGCAGCATTCATGGCAGCTAAAGGTGATGTATGGGCTGCTGGAAGCCAAGATTACGACTCACTCCTATTTGGAACTCCAAGACTTGTAAGAAATCTAACAATAACAGGTAAGAGAAAACTCCCCAGAAAAGAAGTATACATTGAAATTAAGCCCGAAATAATACTACTTGACGAGGTTTTATCTAAGCTTAAGATAACTAGAGAACAACTCATAGACATAGGAATACTTCTAGGAACAGACTATAATCCAGAAGGAGTAAAGGGTATAGGTCCTAAAACAGCTCTAAAATTAATAAGAACCTATGGAAGCCTAGAAAAAGTACTAAAGGTCATAAAAGCAGAGTTCCCCGTAGACCCATTAGAAATTAAGAAGTATTTCCTTAACCCTCCTAAGACAGAAACCTACAGTATAGAATGGAAAGAACCCGATGAAAAAGCTGTAATTGAAATACTGGTTTACGAACATGATTTCTCAGAAACGAGAGTTAAGAACGCACTGCAAAGGTTAAAGAAGGCTTACAGAGAACATATCAAAACCAAGCAACTAGGTTTAGATATATGGTTTAGGTAATTACCAACCATGTTCTCCTATTAGCGGGACAAAAACGCATGGTGTTAAACTTTTTCTTTCGAATTTTTCCTCACTAACCTTTTCTATTACGTAAAGGTACTGCATATACCTAGAACCTATAGGTATGACAAGTTTACCGCCTATTTTCAATTGTTGAAGCAAAGGCTTGGGTTCGTGAGGTGCAGCAGCAGTAACTATTATCCTATCGTACGGTGCTGCCTCAGGGTAGCCTAAGGTACCGTCTCCCAGTATTACTGTTACTCTATCATTATACCCTGTTTTTTCAAGGTTTTTTCTAGCAAAATTTACAAGTTCAGGTATACGTTCAATAGTGTACACGTGACCCTTGACCTTTGCCTCTTTAGGAGCCACAATTTCAGCTATAACGGCGGCATGGTATCCTGATCCCGTACCAACTTCTAGTACTTTATGGCCTACTTCTAAGTCTGCTGCTTCACACATTAAAGCAACCATGTGGGGGGCTGAAATAGTTTGTCCTTTAAGAATAGGTAATGGTGAATCTATGTAAGCGTACTTCTTATACTCTGGTAGAACAAATTCCTCTCTAGGAACTTTCAACATGGCCTTAATTACTTTCTCTGTTTTTAAAACGCCTTCACTAATTAAGCGTTCAACAAGCCTTTTTCTCTCTAATTCGAAATTTAAAATCTCTGAGCCAAACCAGAACATTCTCTAACCATAAAGTTCTATTTTACTGTCCTCTAATAATGTTTATTGTAAAAAGAGGTTAACGCTATGGTGGAAATAGCTATAGAACATATAGTAGCAAGAGGTCATGCAAACATTAAAGCGACCCATCCCTCAACATTCGAAGTAACTAAAGAGAACTGGCTTACACCACGAGGCGACTGTATTATAGGTATTTCAGCTAGTAAGTCTCCTAAACAATTTAGCGAAGAGTTTAAGAACATAGCGAAAAGAAAAGATGCAATAATACTTGCGATACTTCTTTCCAATGGAGCATTTGATTACATTATAGGTAGGGGTTCAGAAAAACTGACCTTCAAAGATACTACAAGAGTGGTCTTCAGGAAAAGCAGCTATGTTTCAGATAATACTGTAATGATTAAAGCTAATAAGGCAGCACGAGATATTAGCAGAGAATTAGTAAATAGGCTTAGGAAAGAAAACATACTTCACGTACTGCTAATTGCCATTAGCATATAGCATAGATTTACATAACATAAACGTCTACAACGTAAAGTCTCTTCCTCGGTGAAACCTCTAAAACTGTCCTCATATTTAAGAACTTGACAATTCTCCTAATACTATTAATTGTTCTTGAAACCTCATAGATTACTTCATTTATAGATTCAGCAAACCTATAATAGTGAATAATACCCCCATCCTCCTTTAAGACCTTGCAGGCGTGTTTGAGGAAAACATGGGAATAAGCTGGCAAGTTCATAATTACCCTATCAAAAACTCCTCTAAAGAACTTAGAGTAAATTAGGGAGGAATCCCCTAGAACTGGATACACTTTCCCTTTTAACTTATTTATTTTAAGGCTTGAAATTAAAGACATAATGGCGTAAGGGTTTATGTCTGTAGCATAAACTTCTACCTTTTTAGCGTATGCTATATGTAAAGAGAAACCGCCAATACCGCAGAACATATCCAAAACTTTTTCTCCATCATAAACCTCCTTAGCTATTCTTGCGTGTTCAAAGCAGAGAGAAGGATTGATATACGTCTTGCCTACATAAACTACGAACTTTATACCGTGCTCAACGTATATGGTTTTTTCAACCTTATGACCGGCTATAAGCTTTAATGGTGTCACTCTTTCTACGCCATATGTTTCACCTAGGATTTCATAGACGCCTTTAACATTCTTATGAAAGTTAAGTAGGGCATTACCTATAATGTGAGAATAGCTTCTTAGTTCCTCAGGTACTCTGATTAATATAATTTCGCCAACAATATCATATGATGTCGGTAACTTATCGAGAACGCTTCGAGGCATGTTCTTAATTAGATCTTTATAGGTTTTGATAAAGGTTTTCGGTTCGAAGCGATCAACACTTTCCTTAAAAACCACCCCTTCCTTGGTTAAATCCTCCTCTACCTCCTTTGGTAAAGATTTCCCTGTTATAGGGATTTTAATGACATCATTACATCTTATTATCTTGAAACCTGTAGCTAATATGCCAGATTTCTTTAATATTCTAATTGCTTTTTCAGCATCATGTTTACTTACGATAATGCAATGTACTTCCTGCTTATCATTCATAACCTATTCTCCCTAAGTAATAAATTTGTGTTGTAAAAAGAAAAAAAGTAGATGGACGTGTAAAGTATGACGAAGATCTTACATAAGGTAATTCTCTCGTCTAGGGTAGATAGAGCCGATGCCGTTGATGTAGCGGAAAAAACCATTAAATATATGTTAAATAAGGGAGTTAAAGAACTGCTTCTCGACGAAACGTTGAAGAATAGAATTACTATAAAGAACGAGAAAATAAGGTATATCAGTGTTAAAGATTTTAGCAAACATAAAGCAGACATGATGGTTATCATAGGTGGTGATGGTTCATTATTAAGGGCATTACATTACTTCGAGAAAACGCCGCCCCCCGTTCTTGGCGTACGTGTTGGAAGATACGGTTTCTTAATGGAAGTGGAACCTGAATACGTATCGGAAGCACTGGATGAAATATTTAAAGGAAAAGCTCGCGTTATAGCTAGACCGCGCATAGTAATGTACGTCGAAAACAAACGCCTGCCCCCTGTTTTAAACGACTATGTTATTCTAGCACCTAGACTTAAAATGGTGCATGTAAGGGTTTCGAAAAAGTCTACAAGGGAAACTATACTTAACGCTTATGCCGATGGATTAATAGTATCTCCAACAGCAGGTTCTACAGCTTATTCCTTAAGTGCTGGTGGACCCATAATAGATGAAGAACTTAAAGTAGTTGTTGTCACACCTCTAAACCCCATGCAGCTAAGAGCAAGACCAGTAGTTCTTGACATTAGGGAAAAGCTTACCGTAGAAGTTGTCGACAGAGACAGTGAAGTTTATAGTGATGGAATATTTTGCTGCGTAATTGAAGAAGGCTCAAAAGCTAACATAGAATTCTGGGATGAAGTTCTCTTTTACAGGTTAAAGAGAGATTACTATAGTAGGCTTAAAAGGAGAGATTATGTTTGAAAATAAAACACGAGTTTTCGTTATAGACTCTTCCGCAATATTTACAGGGTATGTTTCCCAACTTACACTACCTTTATACACAACACCGCAAGTAATAAGCGAAATCAAGGATGAAAAAAGCTTAACAGTTTTAGAAACCATAAAGGTAACTGGAAAATTAATTATAAAAACTCCTTCCAGAGAAAGTCTAGAGAAAATAATTAAATTATCAAAGGACATAGGAGAATTTCAAAGTTTATCAAATACCGACTTATCCATTCTAGCTTTAGCTCTAGACCTTCAACTTGAAGGCAGGAAACCGGTAATAGTAACTGATGACTATGCCGTACAGAATGTAGCTAAGAATTTAGGACTAGATTTCCAACCAATAAGAACAAGAGGAATTAGGAAAGCAAGGAGATACATCATAGTTTGTCCTGCATGCGGTTACGTGGCTAAGAAAGACACTGAAAAATATTGTCCCAAATGCGGGCATAAACTAATTAAGAAACGTACTAGAACTTCCTAAGCTTAGCTATGAAGTAACCTGGAGTATCATTTATGTGGGGATGAAATCTTAGAACATGATTTTTAAACTCTACTTCTACACCTGAGCAACCTATTTCCAAATCTATTTTCTCTATCTCGAACCTATGTTTCTCTAGAACTTTCTCCAGAAGAAGCTCGTTCTCTTCTAAAGTCACAGTACATGTTGAATACACCAGTATTCCGCCTTTCTTCAGTAGCTCATATGCTGGCTTAAAAAACTGTATTTGATATTGTGCCAAATTGACTATATCAGAGTACTTCTTTTCATCATATAGCTTAGGTCTTACACCAATGGCTGAACATGGTGGGTCAAGAACTATTCTATCAACTTTGTTTTTTAAACCAGGATAGTCTACGTGTAAATATCTTGAGTCAGCTTTTTCAACAAAAACACCATGCATTTTAAGTCTCTCTAATTCTCTCCTCATCTTCTCTATTTTCGATCTGGAGTGGTCGAAGGCATATATCTTGGCTTTACCCTTAGTTAGCTGGTAAATATGGGTGGTTTTTCCTCCAGGAGCAGCGCACATATCAACAATAACTTCTTGGGGTTTAGGATCAAGAATTCTAGTTGTTATCATTGCTGGTAAACTTTGCTCATAAAGTAAACCTTTCTCATACTCTTCAAGTTCTCTAATCTTGACTGTTCTGTATTTTGAAATAAGAACTTCAACAGCAAGCCCTTTTCTTACTTCCCTTATACTGTCAATGTTAGCTTTTAAGACGCCCCAACCTACGGGCTCCATTATGGGGGAAACTACGGTTACGTAATCTCCTACTTCAGGTTCCCCTATGAAACCTAAGACGCCAGGCGCATATACGTTAGCTCCTAAGAGAACGCTTTCAGCAGTCCTCTTATCGACAATGACCAGTGTTTTCTCGAACGGTACATCAAAAGGGCCTTCTATGCTAAAGTATATTGCTTCATCTAGCAATTCATCTTTAAACACGTGTATACCTTTTCTTTTCAACGAATCAATAATGGAATAGGTGTTGGTGAGTATCGTATTTACTCTTACATATAATCGCTTACCAGGTCTTCTTAGAGCTGTAAAGAAGTTTTCAAGCTCACAACCATAAACTTTCTTTAATGATTTAAGTAGTTCAGTGTCGTATCTGAAGAGTTTATAGTAGTAATCATAGGTCATGAGCACTCATCTAACATTATGACTTGGAAATACCTAAAAAATTTACTTAACTTGGAAAATGCGTAGGAAACTTATGTTGACAGCATAGGAACATAGACTAGTATTGTATCTTAATCGTAACATTGCATTATTGAATGAAGCTAGTAAGAACTAAAGGGTACCTATTCGGTGTTGTGAAAAAGCTTGTCGTAGGCGTTTCAAAAGCAGAAGACATGGAAATCATTGAATGTTATGAAAGTAATTTTCCTTCTTAGAACATCAAGAAACTTAGGAAAGTTTGGTGCGGGGGGTGGGATTTGAACCCACGCAGGCTTGCGCGGCAGGAAAGCCTCTACGCCAGCGGATCTTAAGTCCGCCCCCTTTGTCCTAGCTCGGGCACCCCCGCGCTCTACTTGAATAATGATATTTTAACTTGCTTATAAAGTTTAAAGAATTTACTGTTACTTCTGCTTTTTAGCTCAATGAGGTCTCGGCTCTACCTCTCTTACTCTTTTAATTTTAACGTTTAACTCTTTTGATCTAGATAGAGCTTCTTCACTGATTTTTGCTGACCCGTAAATTAGTAGTACTGGTTTAGCATTTATCTGGAATGCTTTCCTAGCTATATTCTCTACTTCTTTTGCTGAGACGGGTTTGTTTTTCAAATAAACATCTACTGCAAGCACGTCTCCTTTTTTCTTTGCTACAAAGTCTATTATCCCGTCTTTAACTTTAACGTTAAATGATACGCTATGACCAGACATTATGTATAGCGCAGCTATCTTACCCTTAACACCAACCTTACTTACAGCTTTACTTATTAGTTTGCTTTTCCAAGTCCAAACCATAACCTCTACCTCCTCGTTAATAGGTTGCTAGTTAGATTAGACCTAACCTAAAGTTTAAATGTTTTAAGCAATATGCGCTATGTAGGCGTAGTAAACTTAACGCTTAAATTAGCTAAGCTCACAATTATTTCTCGAGGGCCCGTAGCCTAGCCAGGATAGGGCACCGGCCTCCTAAGCCGGGGGTCCGGGGTTCAAATCCCCGCGGGCCCGCCACTAATACTTCAGAGCATAAAAGTTTAAACACTTCTTTTAACAGTTTCCGATTCCTGGAAGTCTCGGAAACTCTTGTGTGGAGTCATTTCTGATTTTCAGCTGGTTTGAAGGGGTTAATGTTGAAGCTTTAAGTGATGATGTTAGACGTAGTATTCTTAGGTTTGTTTAAGGATAAGTTTAGTTTTAATGAGACATGTAAGCTGCTAGGTGTTGCTAAATTTAGTCTACATAGGTACTTGTCAGGTGAACGTAAAATACATTGTTGGGAAAGCTTTAAAGCTAATAAGTAAGCAGGATTTCGAATCTATCGTCAGTAATCGGGACAGGCTTAAAGCTTTAGGTATTATTAGCGATAAGGGCAGAAATATTAAACTGTAGCTTTCTGTATTGTTGCGTGTCTTTCTATACCTCTTAACGCTGTTAGGTATGCTGATGCTGTATGTTTAAAAACTTATAAGAGGGTGATGACTTACAGGTTCATTAGTGGCCGCCGGGTTCCCGAGGGGAGCCGGCGTAGGCGGCCCGGCCGGAGACCGTGATGAACCCTTCCGTAGCAGATACGAAAAATACAGTTCACTACATGAAGCCGCGGAAAGGGTGAACGGTGCTCTAATCCTAGCTAAGGCATATAGCTGCAGGAAGTACTTCATAAGTTACCACAACATCTTCCACGGCGTAGGTGTAAGAGCTACTTCAGTCTCGGGTATAGGGCTAGCTTCTGAAGTGAGGAAAAAGATAGGTAAGTGAGGAGAGGTAGCCTCTATTTCTTACCCAAACTGCTACAAGCCGCCCTACTCGGATAATCCAGCTAAGCGTACTTCATACTACGTTGAGGAGGTTAAGAAGCTGCCCGAGGAGGTGGGAGATGAGGCGGTAGCCCTAGCAGCTGAGCCCATTCAGGGCGACGGAGTATCATCGTGTCTCCAGACAGCTACTTCAGCGAAGTTGAGAAGCTCTTAGACAAGTATGGCGCGCTCTTCATAAATGATGAGGTTCAGGCAGGGATCGGTAGGACAGGGAAGTGGTTAGTCATAGAACACTACGGCGTCAGGCTAGATCTAATAGCTGCGGGTAAGGGGCTAGGTGGCGGCCTCCTCATCTCAGCAGTAATCGGTAGAGAGGTGATTATGGACTCATTACCATCCCTAGCTTACACATTCACCCTAAACCCTGTCACCTGTAGGGCAACGTTAGCCGTTATTGAGGGAATCGAGGAGCGGGGCCTCCTAGAGAAGGCTAGGATGCTTGCGAGGCTACGTAAAATTATGGAGGAACACGAAATAATAGGTGATGTGAGGGGTAAGGGATTAATGATCGGAGTTGAGCTAGTCAAGAATAGGGAGACCGAGGAGAGAGCTGTTAAGGAGACAAAGAAGGTTATTTGGAGAGCGTATGGGCTAGAGCTCATAGTACTCTTCTTAAGTGGAAATGTACTCATGATTCAATAGCTGCTAACAATAGAGGAGGATGTGCTTGGTGAGGGATTAGATGTGCTTGAGCAAGCAATCAGAGATGTTGAGGAGGGTAAGGTAGGTAATGAGGTGCTGGGGTTCGTTGAGGGTTAGTAGCGCCAGAGCATCACATTTCGCACCGCTGCCGCAACTAGCGATGGCAGATGCCTTATGTTAACCCTCGAGAATTCTCTCTCCACTACTTTAGGGTCTTTCTTCACCGCTAGCATCCAGTACTCCATAACGTCAAGGGCTTTCTCAACAGTAGCATTAACTATTCTGTGAACCAATGGATTCCTTATGGAGGAGAGCACCTTGGGGTATATAGCCCGCGAGAACTTTATGCTTAGCTCCCATCCAGCAAACATGCTATCCAGCGCTTCCTGCGGTAAGTCCTTAAGTACCTTGAAGCTGGCTCTGCCTTCAATCTGCGTCCCTCCGATTGGTACGAGGAGTAAGGGGAACGTCCACCCCTTAAAACCCTCGTCCCTAAGCTTATCTATGAGCTCTGTAGTCTTCACGTAGTCCTCCGGTGTAGAATTCGGGAACCCGATGATGTAAGTGAGGCACGGGTACCAGTAATTATCGTTGAGGAGTTTAGTCCCCTTCAGTACCACATCAGGCCAATCCTCAGGCCTCCAGGGATACGGCTTACCCCTGAAGTACATTCTAACTATTCTTGGGCTCCCGCTCTCTAGCCCTACCTGCGGAAATGCCGGTTCACTATCTGAGAATCCGTTAACATCTGTTATGAACTCTACAACATCCTTCGCTACAAGAGCTGATGACAGCGTTACGTGACTGAAGCCTACCTTATTGACACCATACCTTCTAGCGACATTGAGAGTCTTTAAGAATAACTTCATTACTGCCTCAGGATTTAGATAGAGACCTCTGGCACCGTAGAGTAATATGTCTTCAGTAGCGAAGCCAACTGCCCTTACCCCTGCCTTAAGGTTTAGCTCTATTTCTCTCAAAACCACGTTGAGAGGTATGGACCTGAAGAAGAATATTGTGGGGCTACAGAACTGGCACCTCCTGGGGCATCCGCGAGTAATCTGTATTACGCCGTTCCTCGATGGCGTAACTATCGGTGGTAATTCATTGACAGGCACAACATCTCCCTTAACGTACTTAGGTACGTCTTCACCGCTTAGTATCTTCCTCACTATGAGCGGAAACGTGAGTTCTGCTTCACCTTCAAAGAGCACGTCTATGCTGAACTTCTCCTCGCGGCCTCTAAGCTGCCACACTCCCGGGCCTCCAACAACTACCTTAAACCTGTACTTCCTCTTCAGCTTCGCCAGCTTCTCCATCAGCTTCTCGAATTCGTGCTGTGTGCAGGTCATCCCGCCACCGCTTAATACTCTGAGGGTCCATGATACGGGTGCTAGCCCCTGAGGATCGACTACGTGTACGCCAACCACTGCCGTATCCTTATCTACTGCCTTCTCAACGTGCTCTGGGGGTATGATAGCTACCTCGTCACGTCTGAAACCAGCGGCGAGCAGCGCGGCTTCAACTCTAGATAATGCGTAGGGTGCAAATGCTGCTCTACCGCCCTTCCCTATAGGCGCTTGCGGAGCTAGTACTCTATACTCGATAAATTTCGGCACTAGCCTTAAGGGTAGGCAAAGGCCGAAGCCGAGAGTTTCATTACTGTTGAAGTCTGTGAACAAAGCTCTATCAGCCGTAAGCACGACCTTAACCGTATTCTCAGCCCCTTACTTAGAAACCATCTTACTCGGTACCTTCTCTATCTCTGTGAGGTCCTCAAGTATTTTCCTAGCTCTGTCCTCATTATCGCTTTTCAAGCCGCCTCGGTGAATTTCCTCAAGGTCTTTATTAGTGGCCTTACATTTCTCGAGAACTTCATGAAATCTTGACATGATCGCTCTCGATGGCTTAAATAATGGTGCGTATGCGTATTTCCAACAGACTTTCCTCTTATTTACGAGGCCTAACCTCCCGAGGGTATTTGTACACGTGAATAGCGTGGTTCTAGCGTACCCCGTCAGTTGAGATAATTCGTCAATCATCAGCTGCTCCCTAGTAACGTACATAATGGCTAGAGTATGAGAGTACGAGGCCGGAAGGCCTAAAAGCGTAATTAAGCGTTTGAGGCCTTCAACGACAGGTTCTAATTCTTCAAGAATTCTCTTATAGTTACCCAACTCCTTTGCAGCCATCACATCCCTCTACCCGGAAGTTGTAGTTCTCTGTCAACTAATATATTTTTCGATATTTTCTGAATATTCAGAAAATACAGTAAGAACAGACACTAAAAGACACTGCTAAATAATATCGCATTTAAGTGACCTGCGCGTGAAAAACTAACTCAGTGCTCAGCACATGCTCATCATTCATCAGGCCCATATTCCTCAGCACGGAGAAGTATTAGTGAGTTATGTCTTCTGCCTCTTCCCCCCATGTAGGTCTCCTACTTAAACCTCTTTATATTCCTTAATACATTAATTACTAGCTAATGGGGAATCTCAAGTGATGATAAAGGGAATTTATGGTTCGAGATATACTCAGTAAGTAAGGAGATTACTTTAATACTTGCAGAACCCAAAATTACTTGAGGAATATCTAATAAGTGACAATAGTAGGCTCGTTTTTTAGCAGGACTCTATGATTCTGAGGGTAGCCTAAAACATAAGGAAAGACATGATCCAACATCTCGCCTACATCACTATGACTAATGTACATGTTTGCAATTTAATGGAAACAAATTCACATTTAAGTTTCTACAATTAGCTAAACCTATACATCCATTAAAAACCAAATGTTCTAAGTATAATTATCCTGAATGGTATAAGTAAGATAAGACAATCTTAGCTCCCTCCATAAACTAATACTGTTCCTCAAAGCGTTTCGTGACTGGACACAATATGTAGCCAACGAGGTATGGTATTTAGATCACATACCTTCTATAAGGGAGCTACACCGCAGGTTCTATAGAGCGCTTAGAGAGCAAGGTTTCCGTGCGCATCATTGACGCAAGATTGAGAAAAGAGCGAGAGAGGTAGTAAAAGCAACCAAGAAGAATGGAGGCTCAAAACCAGTTCTGAGGAAGATAACAGCAAGACTAGACCACCAAGACTACAAACTAGACACAAGAAACAAAATAATGAGAGTAGCTGTCCTCAATAATGAATGAGTAGAACTGAAGCTAATATGGTATGACTACCTAGATAAGTACCTTAATAACTCATGGAGGCTTAAAGAAATACTAGTAAGTTATAGGGTTAACACTATATGGGTGTATTTAACCTTCGAGAGAGAGGTGGAGTTAAGAAGACCTAAAGCCGTTATGAGTGTAGACATTAACTTCAACAATATAACATTCACGATAACTGACCTAGAAGGTAGACTCATAACTATGGGTACTACGTCGTTTAGTGATTTGAAGAGAGCGTTAACCCATAGAATTATTGCTGAGAAGTTACAGAGGAGGTATGTTAAAGGAATAAAAGAATCCATTAGGAAGCACGGGAGGAGAGCAAAAATATACTTAATGATTCATGCCATCACATGTCTAGGAAGCTAGTAGAGATAGCAAAGGAATATAAAGCAGCAATACTCCTTGAAGACTTAAACAAGCTAAGGAATAGAGTAAATGGTTCTAAGAAATTCAACAAGAAAGTATCGCTATGGACATACCGTGGGATACAGTCATACATAAACTATAAGGTATTAATGGAAGGAATACCAGTAATGTACGTTAATCCCAGAGGCACTTCTAAGGCGTCACCCATTGGCGGTAAACTCTCTTTCATTAGCTACAGATTAGTTAAGCTACCTAATGGACACGTCGTTACTAGGGATATTGTTGCTTCTTGGAACATAGCTCTAAGAGGATTTAGGCTCCTCACTCAGGATGTGGGGTCTCGTGGTTTCGTGGAGACCCTGAAAGCCCCCAACCAGATGCAAACCCAAGAAGGGATGAAGGGGAAGCCCGCGCAAACACCCGTATTTTCGAATATAATGCACGGGCAACCACCTTATAGGAATTATTATTAGGAAGAAACTTAAGCGCAAACTTGTGAGAAACCAGTGAAGAAGTAGTATTGGGTGATTTTTACGCGCATAGCTGTCGTTTCAAACTGTAAAACTCTTCAGTGCGGTGTTAAAGGAATAGATGGGCCAAATATACTAATTCTTGAATGTAATAGGGAGGGTGTTTGCAGAGTAATCAACTCCTTTACCAATCCTGCAGTTAAAGCTATCCGTAGAAGAGGTAAAGCAGCAGCCCTTACGATTGTTAAGTATGGTGTAGATGCGGTCATAGTCAGTGACATTGGGCCTGGAGCGTTCGAGGAATTTAAGGCGAGAAACATTAAGGTTTTCATAGTTAATGACGAAACCATGGTAGAGGAAGCAGTTCAATACGTAGTTTCGGGGAAAATAAGTGAAGCTACAAGACCAACACACGAGAGAGGTCATGGAAAACATAGAGATATTAGCATTAACCTACGGTAAAAATTATAAGCTAACTACGCATTATTTCTCTGAAGAAGAAGCCGCGGTAGTATAGCCCGGCCCAGTATGCGGGCCTGTCGAAGATATTATCTGCAGAAAGCCCGTGACCCGGGTTCAAATCCCGGCCGCGGCGCCAAAACCTTCCACAAACCTTACGTCTTAGCCGAAACTAATGTTGTTGTACTGCTAACATAGGGTATTTTCCTTATTTCTAGAACTATGCGTTCTAAGTCGCCTAGAGAATGAGCGTCAACAGCTACTACTATGTCAAACATTCCGTAAACTATTGAAATATCTTTTATTTTATCCATAGGTACCCTTTTCTTAATTTCATCTACAACATCGTATTCTTTACCTGTCTTCACAGTCAATAGTATATACGCTGTTACCAAGGACTAACCCCGCAATCCTTTACTCCACCTATTTAGGTTTTCTCAAATTCTAAAATTTAAATGTTTATTATTTATAGGCAATAGTATGTCTAAATCAATAATCTCTAATAGCAGACACTTAACACCTTTAACTATTTTCTAACACATACCCCACTTAAAATAAAGCATTTTCAGTTTAAACTTAAGATACGCATGAAAAATGACTTTAATGTAAAGCCGAGCAGTTTTTATATAAAAGCATATAACTGTATATGTTTTTCATGAGTTGTCTTTTTCACACACAAGCAGTATTTTCACTTTCTTCCCATGTAGTCTCGCTATCTTATCTTGATACCGCTTAGGCGGATAGATATAGTATCTACTGCCCATTTTAATTACCCTCGCCTCAAACATATACACAATACTCACGAATACACCCGTAACAATATATAAATGCAAAAACTTATAAATCTGCATTCATTAAAAGATTGCATAGGTGCCTCCGATGAGGGGGATGACAACCTCAGTTAAGGTTGTTCCCCGAGGAGAATATACGCTAACTCTCAAAGCACAAGGAGGACTAGTAGATGGTTCTCTAGAAGAGCTAAGAGAGGAGTTGTATCTTACACGCAAAACAACACAGCACATTATTGACTGCTTATGGAAGCTTGGTGAGTTACCAACACTTAATCAAGTGCACCAATTATTCTATAAGCTACTTAGAAACCAAGGTTTCAGAGCACATCAAGCAAAGCAAATATACAAGTACGCATTATCAATAACCAAGTCGGCTAAGAGAAATGGAGGTAGAAAACCACTTCTAAAGAAACTATCAGTAAGACTAGACAAGTATGATGCAAAAGTAGACTTAGAGAATCAGCTTGTAATTGTGAAGCTTAGAAGTAGAGAGTTCAAGATAAAACTATTACACAATAGAGACCACATAGAGAAGTTCCTTGGTAAGAAATGGTATGAAGTGATGCTTAGCATAGATAAGCAGAGGAGAATTCGGTAAACATACCATTCAAATGGGAGTATAAGCCATATAAACCAAGGAATGCGATCTCTCTAGACATAAATTTGAAGAAAAAGTAGTTTATGATGGTAGGAAGATTAGGAGGATAGATACTTGGTTCGTGAAAGCATTTTCTCTGAAGGTTCACGCCGAGAGGATTCAGAAAAAGTATCCTGGAATGTGGAAGTACAACGGGAGGATATTAGATAGGATAAGGAGTGGTTACCCATGTATGGGCTTCCCCTTCATCCCTTCTTGGGTTTGCATCTGGTTGGGGGCTTTCAGGGTCTCCACGAAACCACGAGACCCCACATCTCTGGTTATGCCGTCATCGGCTGAGCCTGATGGCTTCGCTATTTGTAATTGTAGAAGAGGGATTTAAATGCTACTCAAATTTCTAAAATAGCTTAAGTACTCAAATAAGCGAATAGTCTACATAGACGTTCAAGGAACATAATTGTTGACTGGTCTCGTAAGTTCGCTAAGTACATAGTCCTTAAAGCTAAGAAAGCTAAGAGTGCCATAGCCCTAGAGAACCTAGATAAGCTATGGTTTAATGCCTCTAAGAAGTCTTCTAGTCTAGCTGACAAGTTATCTCGCTTTGCCTACCGTAGACTACAACTGGCAATTATAACTAAAGCTATAGAATATAATGTACCTATTGATTTCGTCGATCCTAGAGGTACTTCAACCACTTGTCCAAGGTGTGGAGCTAAGTTATCCTACATCCATAGATTAGCAGTATGTAAGAAGTGCAGGTTCAAAGCAGATAGAGATACTATAGGTGCATTGAACATTTACATTTGCAGTTTAAGGAGGATGTGGGGGAGCGTTGGGTCTCTCCCGAACGCTCCCGCTATGAAGGATGAAGCCCGACAGAGCGGGAGAACAAAGGATGAACCGATGACGCTTTACATAAAATCATATACAAGCATATAAAGAGGTGAACCCTTATATAATTTAGATAGTATTTTTACTTTCGAGGTGCATAATTGTGAGCATTACTTATGCTGAGCTTGGTGAACTAAAGAAGGGTAGCTTCATAGTAATTGATGGAGAACCTTGTAGAATAGTTGAAATAACTAGGGCAAAGGTAGGTAAGCACGGTTCAGCAAAAGCTCACGTTGTTGCTATCGGTTTCTTCACAGGAACAAAAAGAACACTTGTAGCACCAGTAAGTCACAGAGTTGAAGTACCTATCATAGAGAAACGTGTAGGACAAATACTAGCCGATCTTGGAGAAACATTGCAAATAATGGACCTTGAAACCTATGAGACTATAGAAGTAGAGAAACCCAAGGAAGAAGACTTAGTGGAAAAACTGAAACCAGGTGTTGAGGTAGAATACTGGTTAGTAATGGGTAGAGCTAAAATTATGAGAGTAAGGTAAACCTAGCCCTCGTAAAATTAAAAACCCCCGATGATTGAAACAATATTATCTGATAAGATGAAGAACCCTATGAGTGCTGAGGGTTTCAATCTAAACTAGGTGTTTACCAGTAATGCTTGAAGAATTAAGAAAAGCATTAAGAAAATTCATAGGTAGCACTAAATCCTATGAGAGAGCTGTAGACGACTTCATAAGAGACTTGCAAAGAGTACTAATAAGAGCCGATGTAAATGTTAGAGTAGTATTTAATTTAAGTAAGAAAATCAGGGAAAGAGCTTTAAAAGAAGAACCACCACCAGGAGTTTTGAGAAGAGACTGGTTCATAAAAATAGTTTACGAGGAACTCACTAAGCTTTTTGGTGGAGAAAAAGAACCCAAAATAGATATTGAAAAGAAACCATATGTCCTAATGCTTGTAGGTATTCAGGGTAGCGGTAAAACGACTAGCGCCGCTAAACTAGCCTTATTTTATAAGCGTAAAGGATACAGAGTGGGTCTTGTCTGCGCAGACACATTTAGGCCAGCAGCATATGAGCAACTAAAACAGTTAGGAAGTAAAATAGGTGTTGAAGTTTACGGCAACCCGGAAGCAAAGGACTCCATTAAGTTAGCTCTTGAAGGAGTAAAATACTTCAAAAGTAAGGGGTACGACCTAATAATAATCGACACAGCCGGTAGACATAAAGAGGAAAAAGGCCTTCTTGAAGAAATGAAGAAAATAGCTGAAAAAGTAAAGCCCAATGAAATAATGTTGGTCTTGGATGCAACAATAGGCCAGCAAGCTCTACCTCAAGCTAAAGCATTTCATGAAGCAACGCCTATAGGATCAATAATGGTGGCAAAGCTTGACGGTACAGCTAAAGGAGGTGGAGCAATATCAGCCGTAGTAGCTACAGGAGCTAAAATAAAATTCATAGGTACAGGAGAAGACGTAAGAGAAATAGAGGTATTTAACCCACCATCCTTCGTTTCCAGAATTCTAGGTTTAGGCGATATAAAAGGGCTCGTTGAGAGGATAAGGCAAATAGAGGAAAGAGAGGAACTAGAGAAACGCCAAATGAAAATACTAGCAACAGGAAAAATAACTATGAGAGATATATACCAGCAAATAAAAGCCCTAAGAAAAATGGGGCCTCTTTCTAAAATAATTCAATTAATACCGAGCATGGGACTTACACTGCCTTTAGACTCACAACAAATAAAGTTAACGGAGGAAAAAATGGAGAAATGGCTTGCAATAATACAATCCATGACATACGATGAACTTGAAAAACCGGAAAAAATAGATAAGTCAAGGATTAAACGCATAGCAATAGGCTCGGGAACATCAGTTGACGATGTTAAAGAACTGCTGACATATTATAAAATGATGAATAAAATGCTTAAGCAGTTTAAAAGAAGGAAAGGTATTTTCAGACACCTTCTTAAGTTCCAATAGAGGTAAAGCATAATACCATGATCAATAGATTTTTCGTTACATGTTACCCTAGTATGTATTGGGTTCTTGAAAACATACAATTACTGGTTTTCCAGATAAACTCGGCTCTACTGATATCTCATGGCATACGGAGAGATACAGTCCTTGCAGTAGTGTTGAAATCCGAAGAGAAAACAATATTGTTTAACGGAAAATACTTAAGGAATTATAGACCCGATTTGCAAAGCGCCTCAGGATTAATACTTAAAGTTATATTGTCAAGGGACGGGAAAGGGGAAGGTATAAAAATTATATCCCTTAGGAACCTTAAGAGGAAACTTAATGAAATATCAAAAATATTCATTCTTGAACCGCGAGCTAAACCTCTAAGTGAACACTTTAAGAACCTACCAGCAGTATTTATAATGCCTTCTAATATAAAGTATGGTTGTTTAGAAAAAATGGGAATACGCGGAAATAAGGTATCTATACCCAACATAGAATGTTTTGAAGATCACCACATTATTACAATAATACATAACATTGCAGATAGGAGGCTTGAACATGGGTGAAAGACTAGCGAATATTATTGCAAAGACTTTGGAAATATGCAGAGAAATACCTTTATGCGATAGATGTTTAGGGAGAGTATTTTCTACGTATGGTGTTGGTTTATCGAATAAGCTAAGAGGATTATCAATAAAAACAATAATCGCAATGACCATGCCTTACGTTGTTAAGGAAATAGCTGTTGAAGACATTAAGAAAATAGCTGAAAATATAAAGTTTCCACCAATTATTGAAGTCCTTAAAAAAATGGGCATCCAAGTAAAATACGTAAAGAAACCCTGCTATATATGCAACGACTTACTGGACGACATTATTGAAAAATATACCAAGGAAATACTTAAAGAGAGTCTAAATTACGAATTCGAAAACTTTCTCATAGGGGTGCATCTACCGGGCGAGATAATTTCTAAAGAGGAGAACATGCTCAGAGAATTTAAAGTAGAAACTTATGAATCAGTAAAAAACGAAATCAAGAGAGAAATAGGTAAGAGGGTAAAGGAAAAACTAAATATTGAACCGGAGTTTCAAGAACCTGACATAGTCTTCTTGGTAAATTTAGTTGAAGACAGGTTAAGCATTAATGTAAAGCCATTATTCATTATTGGAAAATATGTGAAACTAGGTAGGAGAATAAGTCAAATAAAATGGCTTATATGGAATGGAGAGAAATATAGGTTAAAGTATGAACTCTCCATAGAAGGTTGTTTACAGACAATAGCTGAAACATTCAAAGCAGAGAAAGCCATACTCCATGCTGCCGGAAGAGAAGACGTCGACGTAAGAATGCTTGGACATGGTAGACCCATGATTGTTGAACTTAAGAAACCTAAACTCAGGAAGACATTCAAGGAAAGGATAATGGAAGCTCAAAATAAGGTCTGCGAAGTAAGTGAAGGCTATGTTCTAGTTTTTCTCGAAGGAAAAACCTCTAAAGACTTAGTCAAAGAAATTAAAGAGCAAGCAAAGAACCATGTAAAAACGTATAGAGCCTTAATCATATCTGAAGACAGAATTGAGAAACATGATCTTGAAGTACTAGAAGACACCTTCAATAACGTACTAGTTTCCCAAAGAACACCTACAAGGGTTTTACGAAGAAGACCCGATATCCTAAGAGAGAAAATGGTTTACAAGGTGGCCACGAGAAAAGTATGTGAAAACATTTTTGAAGCCATAATAAAATGTCAAGGAGGTTTATATGTGAAAGAATTAATAAATGGGGATCAAGGAAGAACAAACCCAAGTTTCTCATCAGTAGTAGGAAAGAACTTGAAGTGTTTGGAACTAGACGTACTCAGCATTAGTGCTTCAACGCGAGAGTGAACATAGACAAAAATAAATATCTCTGATTCTTTCATAAATACACTAGCAAACAACATTAGCATCTGCAAGGTTTAAGAAAATGGTTAAAGCACCTAAAGGTTATAGGCATAGAACAAGAAAGTTACTAAAGAAGTCGATAAGGGAAAAAGGTGCCATTCCACCACTTAGCAGGTTAATGATAGAATATAAAGTTGGAGATAAAGTACATATAAAGATAAATCCTTCAATAACAGCAGGTATGCCTCATAGAAGATACCACGGAAAAACAGGAACAATAATAGGCATGCGCGGTAAAGCATACATAGTTGAAGTATATTTAGGAGATAAAAGGAAAGTACTATTTGTGAGACCTGAACATCTAATTCCAGTCAAACATTGAAAAAAGTACTTAGTTAATTGGAACTTAGGTGCAAACCATGGTCAAAAAAGTTCTTTCTTCTAAGCCTCTTCCCCTAGCTGAGGTTAGGGAAATTATTAAGGAACGCTTAGAGGAAGGCGAAGGACTGGACATTCAACGGACAACTCTAAGTTATTTAGAAAGATTCGTTAAATGCGATAGTGAAACAGTGAATGAGATACTGAAAGAACTCAAAGAGAAATTTAATTTAAGCGATGAAATATGCGTAATGCTTGTCAATATAGTACCTCAAACAGTAGAAGAGGTCAGAACAATTTTAGCTACGGAAGAAATAACGCTAACAACAGAGGAAATTAACAAGATAATAGAAATATTAGCAAAATGCATTAAAGAGGAATAACACGGACATTAAAAGCACAGTATTACAGCTCTTCACGTATGATGTAATAATTGTTAAAATACGTGTTTTCCCATATTTTAAATAGCTACTGAACAGGCTATCTCAGCAAATATTGGTGTTTAGAGTGTTTAGGGCTAAGCAACAAAGTAGGCAAAGGAAAGTAGAGTTAATGGAAGACTACGCTTACATTCTAGACTATCTTCCTTCAGGAAATCCTATAGACGTGCATATTGAACATCGAAACAAGCCCATAGCCCAAGCTGTTGGTGAAGACTACTTTATGCTTCTGGAACTAGCACCTAAAAGAGGAGTCAATTTAACACCGGGAGAAAGAGTTTACATAGGTAGAGGATTTAGAGATAAAATAGCATTCATATATTGTAGAATAGACTATAATGCTCTTACATCCTTCGCTAAAGACATGTTACCTCAGATTGTTGAAAAAATAGTTACTGAAAGAGAAAAAGTATTTGTAGAAATATTTAACATAGCTCAGCCAATAACAATAAAGCTACATGCACTAGAACTAATACCAACTATAGGTAAAAAACATTTAAGAATAATACTTGAGGAAAGACGGAAGAAACCCTTTGAAAGTTATAAAGACCTCGTGGAGAGAGGCAAAATATCTAACCCTGTTAAGCTTCTTACAGAGAGAATACTTAAGGAGCTTATGGGCCGTGAAAAATACTATTTGTTTGTTAAGCCAATATATACTTCAGGAACAATATATTTAGGTTATTTACCGAGAATGTACGCTATAGCTTCTTCCAGAGAAACCAGGTGAAAAATTACTTGCTTCTTACGATTTCTCGAAGAGCTCTTCTAGCCTATACGCTAAATGTTTTAAGAACGTACAATATAAGGCCGAAAAAGAGACTAAGTCAAAATTTCGTTATAGATCCTAGTCTCATAGGTAAAATACTAACGAGGATAAAGAATTGTAATTATCGTAAAGTGTTAGAAATTGGAGGAGGTATAGGTACATTAACTCTACTTCTCTCGAATGTAGCAGAAGAGGTAGTTACAGTAGAAGTGGATAAAAAGCTTGTTACTGTACTGGAAAAAGAAGTCGCTTCCAAAAGAAGTAACGTTAAAGTAGTACATGGAGATGTCCTCAAGGTTTATAAGGAGCTTGGTTCTTTCGACGCTGTAGTTTCAAACATACCATATCATATATCGTCTAAAGTACTATTCATTTTAACTGAAATGACATTTAGAGAAGCGCTCTTAACTTTTCAAAAGGAGTTTGCTGATAGACTTCTAGCTAGGCCTGATGAAGCTGACTACGGTAGATTAACAGTTATGGCTAACTTCTACTTTGACATAGAGTATTTAGGTACATACCCTCCAACCTCCTTCTATCCTCCACCTAAAGTTTATTCAACATTGATTTCTCTAAAAAAGAAAACAATACACATAGATGTACCCTTAGAGTTTTTCCAAGATACCGTAAGGAAGCTTTTCACACTAAAAAATAGAACATTAAGAACTGTTCTTAAAAACATAATACCTGCAGACAAATATACATCGGAACTATCAAGTGAATTGAAGAAGTACATGAAACGTAGGGTAAGAAGCTTAAGCTTAGGTGAGCTAATTGAAATTACCTCAATATTGTATAAACATGTTAAAGGAAGCTAAGTTAAAGCTAGAAATATATGGGGTTAAAATATACGTGCATCCTGAAGTATATGCTCCATCAGACGACACGTACCTACTTCTAGAAGCCTTAAGCATACCAAAAAACAGTACGTTCCTAGATATGGGCTCAGGTACAGGGATAATAGGAATATACGCAGCACTGCAAGGTGCTTCCTTCGTACTCTCCATAGATGTAAACCCTAAAGCATCCCTCATAACGCAATGTAATGCATATTTAAATGGTGTTTCAAACATTGTAAACCCCGTAAACGCGTCGCTTTTTGAGACGCTAAGAAAGGACATGCTGTTCGACGTAATAGCATTTAACCCCCCATATTTACCAGTGAAGGATGAAGACATTCTCGGAAAAGCGTGGTCTGGAGGAAAGCTCGGAAGAGAAGTTATAGATGACTTCTTAAATAACGTTAATAATTACCTGAAAGATGACGGTATACTGTTCCTTGTTCAATCCTCTCTCTCAAACCCCCGTAAAACCATAGAGTTTCTAGAAAGGCAAGAGTTTAAAGTTGAAATAGTTAAAAGTAAAAGGTTTTTCTTTGAAGAAATACTAGTCATTAAAGCACATAGGAGAAGGTAAAGTGGCTAACATTAGGGTAGTTCTCGTAGAACCAGAAGGAGAAATAAATGTGGGTTTAATAGCTAGGGTTATGAAGAACTTCGGCTTCAAAGACCTTGTCATAGTTAATCCCAAATTTCCTCTAGAGAGAGCAAAGAAATACGCATCCCATGGCATAAATGTGTTAAGCGAAGCTAAAGTAGTTAAATCATTAGATGAGGCACTAAAAGGAGTCTCACTTATTGTCGTAACTTCATGTAAAGCAAGCTCAGGAGATGATATTCTAAGAACACCTCTAACGTTAAAGGAGTTTGCTGAGAAAATAGCTAACTACAATGGAGTAGTTGCTATAGTATTTGGTAGGGAAAGTGTAGGACTTAGAAGAGAAGAAATAAAGAGAGGAGATGTATTGTTAACCATACCTGCTTCACCAGACTATCCTTCACTAAACCTATCACATGCCGTAGCAATAGTACTTTACGAAATATTTTCAAAACTAAGTAAGGGTCACATACCTGAACTTCAGCTTCCAAAACCAGATGAAACCGAGATTCTCCATAGAAAAATGGAGGAAGCCGTAAAATCACTAAGCATGCCTGAGCATAAGAAGATAAAGACTATTATGACACTTAAAAGGGTATTTGGAAGATCCGTTCTTACAGCCCACGAAACACACGTCCTAATAGGTTTCTTTAGAAAAATATGTTTGAAAAGGATGAAGAAAAGTGAAGCTACTAATAACAACTAATCCTGGTTTAGAAGACATAACAGTTGATGAGCTTGTTTCCCTATTAAACTTAAATCTTAGTAGGCAACGTTTAGGTATTAACATACCGGTTAAAGGGAGGATAATTGTAGACATACCAGCTAATTTTAATATAGATAAACTCTACATGCTTGCAATGCAGTTTAAGTCCGTACATAAGGTATCAGTTTTGCTTTCTGAAGGGAACATCTCTAAGGACATGAAAGGTCTAAAGGAAATTTATGAGATAACATTAAATGCGGAAATAAGCAGTCTACTTAATGAGAACATATCATTCGCGATAAGAGCTGAAAGAATAGGTAAGCACGAGTTCACATCAATAGATGTAGCAAAATATGCTGGACAAGCAATAGTAGATTTAACTAAGAAAAAGTTCGAGACTAGAGCTCCAGTAAATTTAGATTATCCTGCAGTAATTTTCGATGCTCTCGTTATAGACGATAAGTACTACTTGGCTTTAAGAATAAGTGGTGAAGAGTCCCTCCATAAAAGAGGCTATAGGGTCTACGATCATCCAGCAGCATTAAAACCAACCATAGCCTATAGCATGTTGAAAATAGCTGAGCTGAAGGATGGCGAAACGCTACTTGACCCGATGTGTGGTGGAGGAACAATAGTTATTGAGGCAGCACGTAATTACAAGCTAAGGAACATATACTGTATGGATATTTCACCTAAACACCTTAAAGGAGCTATAATGAATGCCATAGCATCAAGTACATTAGGCAAAATAAACTTCATACTCGGAGATGCTAGAAAAATTAATGAGTACATTAAAGAACCTATTGATGCTATAGTAACGAACCCACCATATGGTATAAGGATGCTAAGGTATGAATATTTAAGGACACTGTACGCAGACTTCCTAAGGTCCTCACGAAGCATTCTCAGCAGTAAAGGTAGAATAATTGTCATAACCTCCGAGTACATTCTTTTTAAGAAGGAAGCAGAAAAACTAGGTTACAAAATAACTCATGCTAGGAAAGTACTTCACGGAAACCTAGAAGTTGAAATAATAAAAATAGCTCCCAAATAGGGAGGAAAAGGTTTAAAACACTTAGTAACGTGTGTAAGTTAAGTGAAGACAAGTTAGAATAGAGGGTAATGAAAAATGCCGCTAAGACCAGCAAGATGCTACACACACTTTTCAGGACCACCCTATACTAGAAAGGAGTATATTCCAGGTGTTCCCCCACCTAAAATAAGCAAGTTTGAAATGGGTAATCCTAAAGGAGACTATGACTTGATAGTAGAACTTGTAGCTAAGGAGGCAGGGCAAGTAAGGCACAATGCTCTCGAAGCAGCAAGAGTAATGACGCATAAGTATTTAAGCACAACAGTAGGTGAAGGAAATTACTTCTTTAAAGTAAGGGTGTACCCGCACCACGTGTTAAGAGAAAACAAGATGATGGCCTTCGCCGGTGCTGACAGACTTCAAGATGGTATGAGACAAGCATTTGGCAAACCCATTGGAACAGCTGCTAGAGTTTATCCTAAGCAAGCAGTACTTGAAGTTAGAATTAAGAAAGAACACTTAGATAAGGCATTAGAAGCTCTTAGAAGAGGAGCTTCAAAACTACCGATAAAGACCTTCATTAAGGTAAGAAAGATAGGTGAATAATGGAAAAACAAAGTTTTTACGACTTCAAAATAGGAACTATAATTAGGTTTATTAAGAAAAGAAAAGCTAAAAAAGTACTTATACAAGCACCTGACGGGTTAAAACAGCTCTTCCTCCCATATCTTGAAGAACTTAGAAAAGAATTACCAAACGTAGAGTTCATTATTTCAGGCGACCCTGCATATGGAAGCTGTTTTCTAGCTGAAATAGAAGCAAAAAGGGTAAACGCGGATCTCATAGTCCACATAGGCCACACAGAATACTATAAAGCATCTATACCTACAATATACGTTGAAGCTTTCAGTAAACTAACCTTAACGGAAACACTAGCCGAAAAACTACTAAACCACATTAAAGATCTAAACGTTAAAAACATTGGACTATGTAGTGTTCTTCAACATGTAAAGTGCATTGAACATGTGAAGAAACTTCTTGAAAATAATGGATATAAAGTATATATAGGTAAACACGGCCCGTACACTAAATACGATGGTCAAGTAGTTGGATGCGATTACATAAGCGCATTATCGGTAAACGATAATGTAGACTTACACCTAATAATTTCAGGAGGGCTGTTTCACCCCATAGGATTAGGCTTAGCTACATTGAAGCCTGTGATAAAATTAGATCTCTACGAAGAAAAAGTAGTAAATTTGACGAAGGAAGTTGAGAAAGTTCTTCGAAAAAGATACTGGAGGATAATGAATTCACTAAACGCGGAAAAATTCGGTATAATAGTGGGAATGAGGAAGGGGCAGTATAGACCAAGTTTAGTGAGCTCTATTGAGGAATTAATAAGGAAGAGAGGAGGAAAAAGTGCTAGAATAGTTATGGACATTATTACAGAGGAACGATTATTGAACTTTGGTAATGATTTCGATGCCTACATAGTTACCTCATGCCCTAGGGTTCCAATAGACGATTTAGGAGAATTTAAAAAACCTACTCTAACACCCGGTGAAGCGTACATGGCTTTAACAGGGAAATTAGAAAAATACATGTTTCCATGGTGATGAGAGATTAGAAAAGTAGATATCGAGAAGATTATTGAAAAAATACCTCCCCACCCTCATCCTGATACTAGGCTTGAACAGTATGTAACACCAGGCAGTATAGCAGCTGAAATACTTTGGGAAGCTTTACTTACAGGTAACATAGTAGGCAAAACCATTATTGACCTAGGCTGCGGAACAGGAAGATTTGCAATAGCTGCTGCAATTCTTGGAGCAAAACATGTAATATGCCTCGATATAGATCATTCGGCTTTAGACATAGCTAAGAAATGTGCTTTAGAAATGAAAGTTGATGACATTATAGACTTTGTTAGAGCTTGGGTCCCCCATGTGCACTTTATAAATGTAGATACTGTAATTCAAAATCCACCCTTCGGTGTTTGGAGAAAACATGCAGATTTAATATTTTTAACAACAGCATTTGATTTAAAACCCAAGACGATATACTCCATACACAAAGCTAATCCTCGGAGCAGAGAAGTAATTATGAGAGAAGCTGAGAATAGAAATTATGGAACTAAGATAATATCGAGAAAACGTTTCCTAATACCCCCCTTCATGAAACACCATTATAAGAGAAAACATTATGTGCTTATTGAAATTTTTAAGTTTGAATTAAAAGATAAAATATAGTGAACAGCAGCAACGCTAATGATCACAGCATAAACGATGTAATATCAAATAGGCTAAAAACTAATACCTAGGTGGCGGGTCATGAGCGGTGGTAATAGTGCAAAGTTTCCTTCGGGAAAAGTGGTGTTTCCCGGGGAGAAGCTTTGTGTTCTTGAAGAGTTCATGCCTGGAGAGGGAACATTCGAAGTAAATGGAAATGTATATTCTAAGTTTGTTGGTAGAGTTCTATACGACTTTGTCTCAAGAAAGGTAACAGTAATACCTCTTAGAAAAACCGTAAACGTCCCTAAGCAAGGAATGATAATATATGCTGTTGTTTCAACAACAAAAGACGATGTAGCGTTCACTAAGATCTTTAGTACAGAGAAGGGAACAGTGTTTTCAGGAACGTTTACCGGGATACTGCATGTTTCACAAATAAGTAACAACTACGTAAAGGTAGTAACTGACGCTATAAAAGTAGGAGATATTGTTAAAGCGAAAGTCTTAACTCCATGGAACCCATTTCAGCTAACAACTAAAGGCACCAAACTAGGAGTAATATATGCTCTTTGCTCAAAATGCGGAACTCCTTTAGTGAAAAAGAGAACAAAACTCCAATGCCCCCATTGTGGAAACATTGAATCGAGAAAAATTTCAAGCGATTACCTACTAAGTGGTGGAAGAAGAATTTGAAGAAAAGAGAATTAAGAATAACTATAGAAAACGATGAGCTAAGAGAGGAATTTCTCAATAAACTTCTTGAAGAATTGAAAATAGACTATGTTAAAGTAGATGTAAAAGGAAAGTCCATAATTATAACGCTTTACGGAACAAAAGATGTGATAAATTACAACTGGAATATAATTAAAAGACTAAGAAAAGAATTAACATATATACACATGTTAAAGCAACCTTCAAAAATTAAGAGGTATTTGCATAGTTTTTTACAGAAACTATCTAAAACAACGTTTCCTCTGGAAGTACTAGAGGTGGTGCTTAAGGGTAAGAAATTCTACGCTAAAATCGTAGATGATGAAGTACTAGAAACTAATGCATCTTTGGATGAAGTACTAGAACTAGCTAAAGACATTGGAAGAAATCTTCAAGAACTAAGGCTAATAACTAAAAGCAGTGCAGCGAAGAAATTTCTAGCATCGGTGATGACAATATTGAACTTGGATTCTGAAGAAGCAAAAGATTTAAGCTTAAAGCTTAACATAGCGGAGGAGGATGAACTAGGTTTTATAAGACTAACTAAGGAATGGAAAGAGGCAGTAAGGGAAGTACTTAAAGTCTTTGAAGGAAAAGAAATAAAAAGCTAATGTTCATAAACACTATGTGCATAGACAGGTGTAAGTATTGAAGCTTAGAGTTCTAAAACAGACAGAGAAAAGACTAGAACTTGAGGTTGAAGGTGAAGATCACTCACTACTAAACCTACTCACTAAGACTATGCTAAAACTAGACCACGTAAAACTTGCTGCCTACAGAATAGATCACCCATTAGTTGGTAAACCTGTAATCATTGTAGAAACGGATGGCAAAATCCCCCCTGCAGAAGCTATAAAGGAAGGTCTGGAGGAAATTAAAAAACTAAGCAAAGAATTCATAGAAAAATTTGAAACTGCTTTAGGATCAAGTAGCGAATAAGTGGATAGACTTATGCCAGAACTGAAAAGAGAAACAAGAATAGGTCTAGTTATTATAAGGAAAATAAATGAGAAGAAAATAGCATTACTCCTTGTTCTCAGAGGTAAAATAATTGAAGGATTTTCAGTAACATTATTTAAAACTCTCTTTGAATTAGCCACATCAATACTATCTACAAAATACTATGGCGAATTAAGATATGTAATACTACTACCATTAAATATGGTAATAAACGAAATAGATGACATGTTTCTTAGAGTACTAAAACCCCTAATAGTGATTAACAGTAATTTTGAACTAGAAAAATATGTTGGTATTCACGCAGACTCATGTCAGATAATAATAAATCATTTTATAAAACATATAGACCATGAAATAATAAACTTCTCACTTAAATTAATTAACGAAATCTCCTCACTATTAAGGTTACTTGAGGAAAAACAATGTCGCAACGGGAGTTAGCTAAAATACGCATCGAAGTACTAATTAGGCTTGCAGAGAAGGTAGAGAAGGATCTTAGAGAAGCATATGAAAGAATTCCAGCATATTTTTCAGCAAAACCTTACATCCATAGAGCCTTAAGGAACGTAGAGAATATGAGGAAAATAATTAGAGAACTCGATAGCTTTATTAGCTCACATAAGGGTTAAGATTAATAATGGAGGGTTAGTTTATGAGTAAAGTAATATTTTCCGACGCTAGAGCATGGAGGTATTTAATGACAGCAATAGGCAAAATAATTGAGGAAGGTACATTAAGGTTTACTAGTGAAGGTGTTACACTAAGGGCTATGGATCCATCACATATAATTATGGTTGATTTGAATATGCCTAAAGCGGTTTTTGAAGAATATGATGTAACAAAAGAGGAAAAAGTAGGCATAAACTTTAACGATTTCGTTAAAATCTTGAGAAGAGCAACTAAAAACGATAAACTAGGTTTAGAGCTAAAGGAGGGAAAAGTAGCCATAATATTTCTAGGTGCTTCTGAAAGAACGTTCGTTCTACCAACACTTAGTGTAAGCGAGGAAAAATTACCTGAACCTAAAATACCATTCAAAGCTTCTGTTAGAATAACAAGTACAACTTTTAGAGGCATGTTGAAAGACATAGATCCCGTGGCAGAAACAATAAAGCTAGTGTGCGATGAAGGAGCATTGAAGGTTATAGGTAAAGGTAGTAGAGGAGAAGCAGAAGTTGTTCTAACCGAGGAAAGTGGGGCGTTGATAGATTTAAGTGTTGAAGAGAAAGCAGAAGCATCATACAGCATAGAATACTTCAAGAACATAGCGCCTGCTTCTCAAGCATCAGATACTGTAACAATAAGATTCGCAACAAATATGCCTTGCAGGTTAGATTTCGAACTAGCAGGAGAGGGAAGGTTAACGTTTTACATTGCACCAAGAGTTGACTAAAAGTATGAATGAGAAAACTTCCGCCATCTTAGAATCTCTATTTAAATCATACTATATTAAAAATAAGCAAAGAATTTTTGAACCACCTAAATTAAAAAACAGGGAATTTGCTTTTCAAACATTTAAAAGCGAGGGAATGATAAGGCATCTAGCATTCGAGAATATTGAGGAATTAAGAAAATACATTGTTAAGACCGCCCCTAAACATGCTTTTTACTCTACAGCAATATATGTACTGCCCTCAGCACATGATATGGATGAAAAAGGATGGATTAGCGCGGAATTAGTTTTCGACATAGATGCAGACCATCTTGACACTGCTTGTAGAAATCAACACGATTTCTGGAAATGCTTAACATGCGGTTATCGTGGGAAAGGAAAACCTCCAGAAATATGTCCTAATTGTGGTTCAAAAAACATTAAGTCATATGCTTGGATATGTGAGAAATGTTTAGCCAAAGCTAAAGAGGAAACTCTAAAACTTATAGAAAACTTTCTTGTACCTGATTTTGGAGTAAATCCGAGAGAAATTATGGTCGTGTTTACTGGTCATAGAGGTTTTCACATACATGTATCGAGTAAAGAATACGTTAAACTTTCCTCCGAGGAGAGAAGAGAAATCGTGGATTACATTAAAGCCTTAGGTTTAAGCATAGATAAACTCATACCGCCACGTAAAAGAAGTAGAGAAATCTTAGGGCTTGACGTTAATGAACCTGGTTGGAGAGGAAAAATAGCGAGAAAACTATATGATTTCCTAATAGAGCTTGAAGAGAGGAAAGACGAGATAAAAGACATTTTAGGCGAAAAGACGGTTGGTGAGCTTATCGAAAAACTAAACAAGATAATAGTTGAAATTATGGATAAACCTCCTAAATGGACTACGCTTTATAAAACCCTAGGTAGGAGGAAACTAAAAACCCTACTTGAAAAACTAGTTAGAGAGGAAAAATGCGAAGTAGACGAGAAAGTTACAATAGATACTAGAAGGCTAATAAGACTGCCCGGAACTTTACATGGAAAATCAGGTTTACCCGTAATAATACTAGACCTAGACGAGCTTGACGAGTTTATGTTAACTAGAGATTTATCCCCGTTTAAGGGAGAAGCTAAAGTAAAATTCATTGAGGAAACACCTAAAAATATGGAAGTACTTGGCGAGAAAATAGTGGGAAGGAAGGGAGAAAGCAAGAAAATAAGTTTGATAGCAGCAATATATCTTGCAGGAAAAGGAATAGTCGAAATAGAGGGTATTAAATGAAAGAGCTAATTCTGCTTTTAGCAAGAGAACAAGGAGGAAAAGAACCTGTCAAAATATCGTATAGAGACTATTTAAACATACTATCCGATATCAAAAAATCTACGCCATTAGATTTAGAGGTTAAGAAAATATACAATGCCTATGTAGAAAAATACGTTAATGAATTAGTAACTACTAGGATATTGAAAATTCTCAAAAACAAAAACATACCTAAAAATACCATAGACTCAGAGATACTCAAATTTCTAAATGCAATTATTAAAGTTTACACTGCTATTCTTCAAGGCAAGATACTGGTAAGTAATGATTACCGTATTCCGGTAAAAGTGTTGAAAAATTACATTTTAGACCAAACCATTGCTCGAGAGCTCAAGATCCCTCAAAAGCTTAAAAAGGGAGAAGTGGTACTCATGCCATTAAGAATTGCTTTACCATTACATATCTTAGGATTTGTTGAAGTAGAATTCTAAACCTAAAAATATATTTACTAGGTCAAAATTCTTAAATCACAGCTCAAGTAGACAAGTGTAAGGAGCGAGGAGATAAGCATTGAAAATACCTAAAGAAATAAGAACATACTGTCCAAGATGCAACACTCACACAGTACATACAGTAACCATATATAAGCATGGGAGAAGAAGAGCGTTAGCTGAAGGTGAAAGGAGGTATAGGAGAAAACAGGAAGGATATGGTAGTAAAAGAAAACCTGAACAGAAAAGATTTGCTAAAGTAACTAAGAAAGTTGTTCTCAAACTTAAATGTAAGAAATGCGGCTACATAAGCCATAGAGAAGGTATAAGGCTAAAGAAAGCAGAGATATCAAAATTCTAAGAGGTTAAAACCATGGTTAAAAAACGTAAAATACTGATACCCGAACCTAAAAGCAGATTCGTAAAAGTAAAATGCCCGGACTGCGGTAATGAGCAAGTAATTTTCGATCACGCCTCCTTCCCTGTAAGATGCCTAGTCTGTGGTAGGCTTCTTGCAAAACCCACAGGTGGGAAAGCAGAAATCTACGGTAAAATAATTAAGGTTTACGGGTAAAGGGAGGGCAAAAACACTTGAGTTTTGAAGAAAGAAAACTCCCAGAAAAAGGAGAACTCGTCATAGGAACTGTTAGGGAAATACATGAGCATGGAGCATACATTACACTAGATGAATACGATGACCTCGTAGCTTATCTTCCAAGAACAGAAGCTTCCACTAAATGGGTTAGAAGTATTAGAGAAGTGCTTAAAGAAGGGCAGAAAGCAGTATTTAAGGTAATTAGGGTTAATAGGAGAAAGAAACACGTAGACATATCGCTTAAAAGAGTTTTAGAAGTTGAACGTAGAAGAAAACTTCTCGAATGGAAGAAACTCCAAAAATCACTAAAGATCATGGAAATCATAGCTTCAAGACTGGGCAGAAACCCTCACGAAGTACTTTCAACAATAGGTAAAAAGCTAACTAACAAGTTCGGAACCATATATGCTGCATTAGAGGAGGTAGCAAGAAAGGGAAGAGAAGCAATAGAAGACCTAGAATTAACAGATGAAGAGAAAAAGGTAATCGAAGAAGAAGCTAAAAGACACATAGAAATAAAAAGAGTTAAAATCTCAGGCACACTATACCTACTCTCCATTAAAGGCGATGGAGTTAAGGCAATTAAGGAAACACTAACATCCCTAGGAAACGTGAAGAAACCTGAAGAAGTTAAAATAAGAATATACACTATTGGAGCGCCAAGATATAAAATAGAATTAACAGGGCTAAACTACAAAGACCTAGAAAAAACACTAGCAAACATGCTGAAAATAGTTGAATCAAAAGCCAAACAGTATGAACTACGAACAAAGTTTGTACGTGATCGAAGATGAAGGGAATACTTAGAAAATGCGTTAAATGCGGCCGGTACACACTAAAACAAGATAAATGCCCGTACTGCGGAAGTAAGGTAGTAGTTCCACATCCACCCAAGTTTTCACCGGAGGATAAATATAGGAAATACAGGTATTTAGCAAAGAAAATAGCTGGGATAATACCTGAATAAGTATTTTTAGTTTCTCTTTAACGCATCTGTCCTTGTACTTCAAGATACTTTTGATAATTTAACTTAGCTAAAACCACAATAACCACTATGTCCATACCCCTATACTCAGTAACATCGTAAAACACCTTTTCTATTTCAAATATTTGGAGAGGCTCCATACCTAACGCTTCAAACGGATATCCTCCTAAATACAGTGGAACACCTAGCTCTAAGCTAACATTGTAAGCACCCCAAGCTAGAAGCTTAAACAATAAGGCACTTCTCGTCTTATTACTAAACCAGTTTAAATATCCAGTTCTAGGATCATAGTACTCAGAAATATTCAACCTACCAACACTAATAATGGCAACAGACTTAGAAATATCACCACCCCTACCAGGCACTAAAATATATCGGCCAAGCATCCCATGCCAATACCTTCTGAAAACCTCGAAAACAAGCACATAAGAAGCATTAGGAGGCATCCTAAACTTCCTAAGGAAAATATCAGCAGCATAAGACTCATTACCCATTAAAGCCCAAGCCATCAACCTAATCTGAGTAGAATTCAAAGTAGCATTATCGCAAACACTCGTTCTATTACCAACAATAGCCGTATGGTAGCCATAGTCCCACCAGCTTGCTATTACGGCGTTTGGTGGTGTGTTTTGTTTTATGTATTGTAGTGCTTGTATCCATGCTGTGTTTTTACCTCTTGATATCATTTGGGGGCTTATTATTGTTGGTGCTACGTCTCCTGCTCTTATTCCTACGGGAACGGTTATTGTTATTACCATTAAGAGGAGAACTATTACTGCCATTATTGGGACAGGGTCTATTTTCACAAATATCTTTACCTTCTTCTTCCTTGGCGGTTTCTTTACTAACTCTGTTATGAATACATCTAGGAGTTTAGTTAGACCGTAGGCGCCTGTTATTGCTGCTAATGGTCCTGCTAGATGTGCTAGGTATGCTGCTGATGCGAATCCGTAAATTGACGTTATTGCGGCTATGAATACTAAGTACCTTTCCATAGACCTGTCTAGTACCATGTATAGTAGCCCTATAGGTATTAGGAAGAAAACTGGTGATAAATGATAGAATATGAAGTCCCATGAGAGAGCCGCATGCTCGGCAACCGATGCGAAAAGCACATATTTACCCCTAAGCCATGGGAACATTATTGAAAGCATCCTACCGGGCAGCATTCCTACTAGACCTTGATATACGAGTACAACATAAGCTCCTCCTAGTACTGCAGCTATGCCTAACAGTGTTAGTAGCCTTTTAGCTCTACTGAAACCTTTTCTCATAAGTGTTAGGTCTAGAAGTAGTGCTAACAGGGAAATTGCTATTGAAATTCCTGGTAATGTTCTGAATACTTTAAAACCTATGCACGGGGTTAAAGCCAGAATTATTAATGCTGTCATCATGACTATTGTGTGGTTTAGTGTGAAACTTCTGTTGTTTAAACCTAGAAGAACTATAAATAGACCATAGGCTGAGAAAACAAGTATAGTATAGGCGTAACCTCCCCATGTAAACCCTACTAGTCCTAGAAATATTCCTGCTATGAAGCTGTAAACTATTTTCCTTCTAGGCTTTACTTCTTTAAGCATTTTAATGTAGAATAGCATTGAGTATAGGAAAAACATAACGCCAAATCCTAGCTTAGTATAGAAACCTGCTATTGTCCTGTCTATAGCTGAGGGTATAGTAGCTGTTATGAATGCTGCAAAAAGACCTGTTTTCGTATCCCTTATTTCTCTTCCTATGAGGAAAGCAGCTAAAACCTCTAACATGCCTGCAACCACGGGTAACACAACACAAACAACCATTAACTTCTCTTCTTCACTTAATCCCCACATAAATATTGAAGCTATATTGTATGCAATGTACCCTATGTAAGGTACACCGGGGTATTCCGTCTTTACAACGTTTCTTCCCCACGGATACCAGAAGTTCTTAACATTTTCAGCTGTTAACTCAAACCATCTTCCAGGACCATGGTCTACAAGCTGTTTCGTAGACCAATACATGAAGTAAGGGTCATATTCGTAAAGGTAAAACCCGTATTTTATTGGTTGTAATCTTATTGTAGCAGCTAGTATGATCACGGCAACTAGTAGTGTAGTATAAGCTATATTTCTCACCTTAAACAATGTAAGAACTTTGCTCTTAAAGTACGTTGCCAACATCTTTTACCTCATAACTTATCAAGGTATTCTCACTAGGCAAACCTAGTTAATATTTTTATCCCAGAATGAAACGTAATTAAAATTAAATAGGAGCATTGAGCTTAAAATATACTGCCTTAAATCTAGGTGTCAAACATTGGCTAAAAGAAAAAGAGTAGTTTCGAAATTTACGAGACCTTTGTCAGAATATTGGGAATACATAGTGATGATCATTATTTTAGTCACCATATCGGCTATTTTGGCAGGTTCCATTTACGCAACAATAAATAGAGTGCCTCCTGCGTTATTTCTAAGAGACAGGGGCATGGTTATAGTGATTTCTATGAGAAGCGATATATACAGCTACTTCAGGCAAACAGGTATTGAAACTCTTGGCGTTGCCTTTTTAATACTACTCTGTAGTGTTGGAGGATTATTAATGATAGAAGTTCCTCGGAGAGTTAAAAATTACCGCTTAGCCAACTCATTGTTCATGCTTGGTTCTATACTGTTCGTAGCATCTATGCTGATTATAATAGGCTTATATATTTACGGTAAGGGGTGGAGTATTCCTTTTTAACTTCATTTAATAAACAGCGTTGCTTGTGTGATATACTATGAAGAGGAGAAAGCTTCTCTCAACGCCCGTAATATACTTCGGTATGGTAAGCTTCTTTACTGATGTTTCTACTGAAATGATGAGACCTATCATACCCCTGTTTGTTGTAGAAGTACTTGGAGGTTCACCTTTCATACTAGGATTCATTTCAGGTCTTGCTGAAGCAGTGAGTTATGGTTTAAGATTCATAGCAGGCATATTAGCTGGGATTACTAGAAGGTATTGGGCCTTAACAGGGCTAGGTTATTTTCTTTCAACAATTAGTAAGCCTTTGACAGGTGCTGCTCCTACATGGCATTGGGCAGCATTAACTATTTCTACAGATAGAGTAGGTAAGGCTATTAGAACTCCTGCAAGAGATACTTTGCTGTCTTCTCTTGGACGTAAAGAGGTTCTTGGAAGAATTTTTGGTATACATAGGTTTTTAGATCAAATGGGTGCTGTCTTAGGCCCACTTATCACAACATCTCTACTATTGTTTTTCGTTTTAAACTATAGGACAATAATTTACTTAACGGCTATTCCAGGTTTATTATCGGTTTTTATCCTGTGGTTAGCGTATAAGAGGTTTAGTGCCGAGATAGAGATTGTTGAAACAAAAGCTAGCTTTAGAGGCTTCATAGATGTCGTTAAGGAGCTTTCACCCATACTCATACTTATTGTAGTTTACGGGCTAGGTTTTTTACATATAAACTTCCTAATAGACAGGGCTAGAGCAGGATTTCTGGTTACGAGCTACATCGCTGTACTCTTATATTGTATAACACAGTTATTCCATGCTTTTTCAGGGCTTTACTTTGGAAAATTACTTGACAGGTTGGGGTTAATTATACTTTATGTCCCCGTAATTTCGCTTGTTCTTGCTTCCATATTTTCCCTCTATACGGTATTCCCTATATGCATTCTCTTATCGTTCATATTGTATGGGGTACATGAGGGAGTTTATGAAGTCTCATGGAGAGCTCTAGTAGGGAAAATAGTAGATCCGGAAATGAGAAGTGTAGCTTATGGCCTATACCATATGGTTTTCGGTTTCTCCATATTATTGGGTAGTTTAATTGTTGGGTACCTTTATGAGCATATTAGCTATAGTTATGCGGTATTTTACGTTGTTTCTCTACAGCTAGCAGTAGCAGCAATACTCACACTGATTTTGAAAAGAAAAGCAGTAAGGTACTGATGGAAAAACTTACATAGTGTTAATTGTCTGTTTCTGCTATAGGGTGTATAGCAAATGCCCATAGAGATCTATGATAAGGACGAGTTTGTAAGTATTTCAGAAAGGGCTACTAAATGTACTGTTAAAAGGCTTGGCAACTATGTTAAGATTAAGCTTAAGACTAAGAGGAGACTATATACGATTAAGGTTAAAGTAGAGGAAGCCGAAGAACTGATTAACAGGTTAAAGATTAAATGTTCAGAAGTATAGGCCATGTTAAAGCTCTATTTTAGCATTATTACTACTGATTATCGTTTCGATACCGAATTTTTCATAAACCTCTCTAGCAAATATCTCCTGTGCTTCAGATTCTCCGTGAACTAAAATTATTTTTTCTAATGATGATTTCAAACAATCAATTACTTTGATTAACTGCGTTTTGCCTGCATGTGATGAGAAATCAAACCACTCAACTCTAGCCTTAATTCTCGATCCACCTTGCTCGAAAACTCCCTCTTCAAGAATCATCCTTCCAGGGGTATTTGGTGCTTGAAAACTAACCAGGAAAATAGCGTTTCTCGGGTCATCGTATATTTTCTTTAAGTAATATATTGAAGGGCCCCCTCTTAGCATTCCTGATGAAGCAACGATTACTGCCGGTCTTTCCTCTAAAACGGCTTTTCTATCTTGCCAACCTTTAATTTCATGGGAATTTCTTAAAGCTCTTCTAAGCATGGATGGGTTTTTAAGAAATCTACTGTGGGCTAGGAATATCCTGTTTATTTCCCTAACCATACCGTCGTAGAATATAGGTGCATCAACACCATACTTGGTTAGAACTATTAAAATTTCTTGGGACCTACTTACTGAGAAGGCAGGGATAAGAACAATGCCGTTATTATCAATGACTTCTCTTACAGCTTCAATAAATCTTCTCTCTTCACGTTCTCTTGGAGGATGATCTGTTACAGCATAAGTTGTTTCTATAACAAGATAATTTACATTAGAACTATTACGGTAGCTTGCAGGTACCGTCAACTCTGTTTCAACGAGGTTTATATCTCCCGTGAAGAGCATGGACTTAGAATTTGCATGTAATATTACCGACATGCTTCCTGGTATGTGGCCGGCATTTACAAACTCTAACGTGAAGTTGTCTACTTCAACAATATCTCCATAATTTACCGTTTTTATATTCCTAAGCATTTTAATAACTTCTTCATATTCGAAAGGTAAATAATACCCGGATATATGTAGAAAGTCATTCATTAGCGGTCTCAAAATAGCTTTGGTTATGCTTGTTGTAAGCACGGGGAAACTTAACGTTACGAAGTATAGCGGTAAACCCCCTGTGTGGTCTAGATGTGCATGTGTAAGTACAGCTGCTTTTATATTCTTAGGGGACACATATAGAGGTAATTGGGGGTTCCCTTGTTCATTAAAATTTATTCCACAATCTAAAAGAATTCCTTTTTCACTATTCCCCGGTCTGACAAATACTGAGAGCCTACCTACTTCCCTGCCTCCACCAAGGACCTCTAAGACTATTTTTGCCATATCTTCTCACATTTTGCTTGCTCAGCTTCTTTGAATACGTACATTGTTTGGTAGTTATAAGCTTTATCCTTACTATCCGGGAGAAATATGAAATATAAGGAAAGTACACAACTATGTAATGGTGGGATAAGATATGAGAGGCTTATCACCTAGAGAATTAAGGAGGCTTATGAGAAGACTAGGTATGGAAATGAAGCCCATAGAGAACGTTTCAAGGGTCGTTATAGAAACCGAAGATAGGAACTACATTGTTGAAAATCCTCAAGTACTTGTTATGACTATGCGAACAGGCGATACTGTAGTTCAGGTATTTGGTAAAATAAGAGAGAAGAAAAGAGAGGAAGAAAAGAGAGTTTTAGAAATACCTGAAGAAGATGTAGAGCTTGTAGCTTCACAGGCAGGTGTTTCTAAGGAGGAAGCTAGGAAAGCTCTTATAGAAGCCGAAGGAGATATAGCAGCTGCAATTCTTCTTCTAGAAGCTAGAAAGGAAGGGTAATTTGCTATGTTTTTTCGCAAATAATTCTTAGAGACCTTATAATATCCCTAACTGTTCTATGTAAAGAGAGAATAAGAGGTATTTTCTCAAGTTCAGCAAGTTTTATTGCTAGCTCATCAACTTTCCTAGGTCCATGCAAAACAACAGCAGCTGGTTTTAGGGGCGATGTTCTAACAGCAACCATAGGCGATCTTCCTGCTGTAACCCTTGTAAATATTAAAGCTCTTTCACTAGTCATTCCCATTATTTGGTAAAACTCGTTACCTGTAAGTGAAAGTATAGTTTTAATACTGTCAAGAACAGTATATCCGTAGATTACTTTTCCGTAGTCTGAAGGTGTTAGAAGCTCCCCTTTAACAAGCTTTATGAATTCGGTGACGTGTATTGGTTTTTCGAATTCACACATATCTTCAATACTGTCTAAGTGAATATTCATTGATTTAGCGAGCTTCTTAACTACAATCCATCCTCTATTTTCATCTATGGAAAGCAGACTTTCCACGAACCTCTTAATGAACATTGACCCAGGCGTTCTTCTACCTTTTTCATAATCGCTAATAACGCTTGGAGAAACACCCATATTACGGCTTACTTCAACCTGTGAAATCCTAAACATTTCCCTCCATTTTCTCATAGCGTTTCCTGGATTCCTACTCCAAACAATATCGCCAGCAATTCTCCTAGCAACGGAATCTATGATGAATTTTGTAACCAAAAATAGCACCGCAATATAGCTCTAACATTAATACTATATATACTATTTTAGCTCACAAATAAAACCTTATAACTCCAGAACATAATAAACCACTTCTGGTGGAAAGGAGGGCCCGTGGTCTAGCCTGGCTAGGATGCGGGGTATAGCCGAGAAGGGCTACCCGACTCGGGACCTTCCACATTAGGGTGGAAATCCCCGTGGTCCGGGGTTCAAATCCCCGCGGGCCCACCATAAAATACCAAGGATTTTAACACATAGTTTCTATCAAGTGGGAGACAATATTGGCTGAAACCATTAATGTAGAAAAAGCTAAGGAGAAAGCAGCTGAAAAGGCTATAGAACGTGTTTATGATGCAGAAGTAATAGGCGTAGGAACAGGTTCAACCGTTCTTAAGGTATTAGAGAAAATGTCCAGAGAAAGAGATGTTTTTAAACGGAAAACATACTTAGCATCATCTTACGATACTATGATAAAGCTATCTAAACTAGGCTTCAAGGTTGTACCTAGCTACTTTACAAGCATAAAGCCTGAAATATATATAGATGGAGCTGATGAAGTAGATAAAAACCTGAACATGGTGAAAGGTAGAGGGGCAGCCTTACTTATGGAGAAAATATTAGCATATTTCTCTAAGAAAGCAATATTCATAGTGGATTACACAAAGCTTGTAAATGTTCTTGGCTCTAAAAAACCAATACCTGTAGAAGTAATACCTTACGCCGCCTCCTACGTTTACGAAGAACTTAAGAAAATGAGCTTGAACCCTAAAATAAGGTATGCTAAAATAGGTAAAGATGGTCCCATAGTTACTGATTTAGGTAACATCATAATAGATCTTTACGTGAAAGCAATAGACCCTTCCAGTCTTGAATTGAAGTTGAAGAGTATTCCAGGAGTCGTGGAAACAGGGTTGTTTGTGAATTTAGCCGACGAAATCATAGTCGGCTATCCTGATAGAGTGGAAGTGCTTAGACGATGAGCGAGAAAACTTTAGCATTCTTAAAGAACATTAAAGAACAAGTCAGGAAATACGGAATAGATAACGTTGTCTCGTACATAAAACCTATTCTTGGAGATCATAGAGTTGCAAGAGTCAAAGAGGGAATTCATGAAAATAGGGTCGTTAAAAGCCATGTAATTAATGGAGAAGTTTTGTGGTTTTACCTGGGCAAAAATGAAGTCTATTTAATCATACCCGAAGTATATTGTTCATGCTTGGACTTCCTAATAAATGTTGTTGAAAGAAGAATTGTACCTGCATGCTACCATTTGGTTGTTCAAGCTATAGCTGAAGTCTATGAGAAATATAGGAGCACAAGGGATATCACATTAGCGGAGAAAGAAAAAATACTTAGCGAAATTGAAAAATATGGGTACAGCCCAACACTGGTGAGGATTCTTTTAGGAAGGTAGTGAAAGTTTTAATACTTTAAACATTATGAAAAGTTCTAGGTGTACGCTCGATTGTTCGCTCCCATAACTGTAGCTTTAGCTTTCCTACTGTTAATAGCGATAATTTTAGATACATACTACACACATACTGAGAAGGAGAGAGAAACAAAATCTTAGGTAGGTGTAGCTCCCATGGGAAGGCGTAGGAAGAAAAGGAAGCTTATTGCAAGAAGACCTAAGAAAACTATTCCCAATGTGTTTCAATGTCCGAACTGTGGTAAAATAGCTGTTACTGTGGAGCTTGATAAACCAGTTAACGGTATAAAACATGCAGTAATAAAGTGTGGAAACTGCGGTCTTTACGCTGAAATGGATGTTCCAGAACTATTTCATAACGTTGATGTCTACGGTAGATTCCTCGATGGATTTTATAGTGGAACATTAGAGTATAGGTTCTTAACATCTTCTGAAGAGGAGAAAGTAGAGGAATTAGCTTGAAATACTATGTTAAAATAGGACCCGTAGAAGAGTACTTAAGGAGAAAGGCTGAAGAATCTACGTTACATTTTACATTAATAGACCCTGACAAAACAACTCCACGAGAAGCTTCGGAACTAGCAGTACAAATGGCAAAATGCGGAACTGACGCGATACTTGTAGGTGGAAGCATAGGGGTATCACAGGCCGATGTTGACGACGTTGTTAAAAGCGTGAAAAATAGCGTAAAATTGCCTGTCATAATTTTTCCGGGAAATGTAAGTGGAATTTCTAAGTATGCTGACGCCATATTATTTATGTCCCTCCTTAACTCTTTAGACCCCTACTACATTATTGGAGCTCAGGTACTAGGTTCTGTTATAGTTAAAAGGTTTAAGTTGGAAGCAATACCTACAGCTTATATTATTATAGGTGAAGGAGGAGCGGCAGGGCATGTAGGTAGAGCATACGGTGTACCTCCTGAAAAACCTGAAATAGCTGCAGCATATGCGTTAGCTGCTTCAATGCTAGGTATGAGGTTCGTATATTTCGAAAGAGGTTCTGGAGCACCAGATATCGTTAAGCCAGAAACCGTGAAACTAACCAAGAAAATTGTTAATAACATATTCCTAATAGTTGGCGGAGGTATAAGGTCTGAAGATAAAGCTTCAAAACTTGCATCAGCAGGCGCAGATGCCATAGTTACAGGTACTATTGTTGAAGAAAACCCGGATAAAGTGTCTAGAATTATTAAAGCTATTAAGCAGCATGGTTCCAAAAAGAAATGAAAACTCCATTATTCTTTACATATGCATTTCTTCATACCGCATCTCGGACAGAATCCTCTGCCATACTTCTTCTTGGCTTCAAGTTCTAAATCTACATTAACCAAGTTGGCTAATGAAGTGAGCCAGGCAAGTACGTCAGCCATTTCCTCTCCCAGGCTCTCTCTGTCGCCTTTCCTTAGAGCTTCAGCTAATTCTCCTACTTCCTCAATAAACCACATAAATGTTCTCTCTAAACCCCTGCTGCGATCCTTCTCATAATATAAATCTTTAATTACTTTCTGAAACTCTGAAATCCTCAACTCTACCACCTTGATATTTAGCTCCCAAAGATTTATATTAAACAGTTTTTCTCAATAAAACAGAGGTTACCTAATATTGCCTAAGTCCAGATCAAAAGTTAGAAGAAGAAAAGAGAAAAGAGAAATTAGGCCTCTTAGCTCAGCAGGTCTTATAAGCTTTTATGAAGAATTCGAAGGCAGAATTAAGGTTAAACCACACGTTATAATAGCTATGGCTGTATTATTTACATTAGTTGTCGTTCTTCTTAGATTCCTCATACCTCTTTAATCTAATTACTTCTAAGCTTTCTCTCCTCTTAGGAATTAATAGGCTATTGCCGAAAGGATCTTCTAGAATAAACGTAAACTTGACCTTCCCCTCTATTGCTTCCTTTATTGCCCTTTTAGTTCTCGTATATGCTTCCTTATCTTCCTCCCTATAAACTTCTAAAACATCGAGAACCTTATAGAGAACTCCTTCAACTGTAGTTATGTAAGGGGAAGCTAAAATTCCTGGCTCAATGGCTATACCTAGCTCCGGAATCAATATTGTCCCTGTCTGCGATCGAACAACAAGAGAGTTTAGATCAACGGGTTTTTCAACTTTTAATATGAAACGTACTGGTTCATGCTCCTTTACATTAAATACGTCAAAAAATCTATACCCACATTTAACACATCTACCAGATATTATCAGTATTTCATCGAAGAAAGGGGTTTTATAGCTAAATTCTACAATATGGAATGACTGCTCTCCACATGAAGGACATGTTGAAACATATTTTTCGAAAACATTAATATACTTTGACATTGTAAATGCCTTCTCCCTACACGGCTACATGCATAACTAACAGTACTAATTTATAAGTATGTTCTGAAGAACACTATCTTGAAAAAGAGCATAAGGACTGAGTTATGAGCTTCAGACTACCTACACCGGAAGAAATTAGGAGGTTAAGACTTAGAGCTGGGTTAACTCAGAAGGAGTTAGCTAGAAGAGCAGGTGTTAGCCAATCATTAGTAGCTAGGATAGAGAGAGGAGACATTAACCCGAGACTTTCAACACTAAAGAAAATACTTGACGTTATAAACGAGGCCTTAGGTGTGAACGATGAAGCATCTAAAATAATGCATACACCTGTAATTACAGTTAGACCCGATGACACTGTTGAATACGCTGTTCATTTAATGGACAAATACGGAATATCTCAAATACCAGTCCTTGACGAACACGGTAAAATAATTGGTACGATCATAGACTCTACCCTTCTTAGAAAAGTTTCGGAGGAGAAAACAGAGAACATATTTAAGAGGAAGGTGGTTGAAATTATGGATCCTCCCTTACCTGTCTTGCCTCCAACAGCGAAAACATCGACAATAACAGGTCTTCTTTCAGAATATCCTGCAGTACTAATAGTTGATAAGGGGAAACTTGTAGGGATAATAACTAAGATAGATATAATTAAAGCAAGAATGACTACTTAAACCCGCCCACCCCTCTGTTTCCACTGGAGAAACATATCTAATCGGAAAGAAGTTTTGGCTAAATTATATATATAGAAATATTTAACATCTATATATTTCTCTTAAATTAGCATTTAACAATACTACATGGGTAGTTTATAGAAAGAGTTTTTCACTCCAGTGGAAATGGTGGGGTGGGGGTCTCCTATTATCGAGCTAATTCTAGTCTCTTTCCATTTACGAGAAGTACCAGCTTTAATGGCACTTTTGTTTTTGCCCACTTATCTAGTCTTGGACCTATATGACGGTATGTTAGTTTTTTAATCATCTCCTCAGGTCTTATCCAGCTTGAAGATGTAGATCTAAGCTCTATCAATAACTCAATAACGTCCTCTGCTAGTCTTATTCTTAAATTTCTAAATCTGTATCCGTAAACTTCAGTATATACTGTAGCTAGTTTTCTAATATCTTGCTCCTTATCTAGGATGGAAGGAAGTATTCTAGAAGCAATTTCTCTGGAAACTGATGGAGGCATTGTCTCTACGGGAGGAGGCTTAGTTTCCTCTGTAGGCTTAGTTACAGTAATTTTAGGTGCGGGTTTGAAAAGACTTGTAAGAACTTTTTCCTCTATCTTAGTTATCTCCATAATTGCTTGAGTATATGGTTTACTCGGAATTTTCTGGAATTCTTCAAAAGCTTTTTTACCAAGGAATTCTTTTCCATTAATTCTAGCTAAAATCATTTGTATTGAGCCCTTACATGCTAGTATTTCGTATTCGTTCCAAACATTCCCTTTCTTTAACGATATCTTGAAATGATAACAAGTTTCTGCAGTTGCTTTATCAAGAAGAGTTTCTATAATTTCCTTCACATGACCCCGAGTAAACCCCTCGTATTCTCCGAATGTTGCCAATTTAGCTTTAAATAATGGGTCTTTTAGTAAAAGACTTTTCTGCTCTATGTCGGAGCGTATTTTAAGTTCACTCATCCCCTCATCCTCATACTATATCTCTATTAATTTAAAGTATTTAAGTTAGATGCGTAAATTTATTAGCGTATCTTCGGAGAATTATCTGTAGGGATATGCATTGGTATTAGAAATAAAAGAATTCCCAAACGTACGAGAATTCATATCTTACATAGATAAGGAAATAGATGAACTAAGGAAAAGTTTAAGCAAAATTTTGAAGGATGTCGAGGATTTAAGAGCTAAAGCGGAAAAAGTACGTAAACTTAGAGAGACATTAGCGAGAATAGTTGAAGGCTTAGAAAAAACAGGTAGCAGAGAAGTCGATCTTAAAGACATAAAACTTGTCATAAACCCAACAGTTGAGGATGAAGCAAGGTTAATGGAGGACCTAATATCTGACATGCAGGAACGTATACTCACATTTCAAAAAGTTAGAAAAGCCGTGGAACCTTTAATGGAGCTTGGAGAATTACCTACAGCGATAAAAGTAGTTTTTAAAGATGGAAAACCAGTAAAGTTACTGTTACGTACAACATAAACTTCTAAAACACTTATTTTCCGTAGACACCTAAGGCTATATCACATACTGATGCTAAGATGCTAGAGAGAACAGCTAACTTAGTCTTAAAACCCTTAATACCTTGTTTACTTAGGTTTATGTCATTATAATTTATGCCGGATAGTTCAATAAGTAAATTATTGGTTTTCTCTGAGATCTTATGTTTAATAATTCTATCTACAATGTTTAATCTTCCAACATTTGATGTGAGTGCAGAAGCTAAAGATAATTTAGCGAGGAAATAGCCTACATTTTCATTAAATAATATCTTAAGTATTTTTCTGGCTTCATCAGATGATAAATTGATACATCTACTTAGTTCGCTATGTTCGGAAAAGCATTTAAGAACATCTCTTAACATGGATATTCCATCATATTCGGAAATAAGGTATGCCATTTTAATAGCGTAGCCGAGTCTAACCATGTGTCTAATAAACTCATCCCATATGTTAACGTAAGTTTCGTGTTCTACAGTATATTGGACTTCTACGTTTGTTGCTTCTTTTGAAGATAACATGTTATTAATCCCAAGTGAAGTTTTTCTTTATTGTCATTCTAAAAAATATCTACTTAGTAATACTGGTTTATTTAAAAGTGAATATTGAGAGAAGAAAAAAATATAATACTGTGTTATGTTAAAGTAGAACACAACAGTCGGTGCTTAAAACGTGGTATTAAGGAGAAAAAAGAAGTTAGTAAAAGGAAGCGAAACTGCAGCTCCCATTAAAAGAAAGCTAAGCGATGACTTCTGGAATTTCATATATTCTAAGTTTAGATTTATGGGTAAAGTAATACTTTATATATTTCCTAATATTCCTCAGAATATTAAGAGTGCCAACATAAGGCTCTACTATGAGGTGTATGCTTGCTTTGTCGGTTTCCTATTTCTTGTATCTCTTGCCGTATCTGTTACTGTAATAGTGTCTACAATATTGTTTGTAACCTATGTTAACGAGTTAATAATAGCTACAGTTGTATTTTTCGTTCTGCTCCCAGCTTTAATGCTAGTATTCTTTGGCCAGCTATTTCCAAAGGCTATGGCTGCTAGTAGAGGAGCTTCCATGGATCAAGAGGTGCCATATGCCGTAGCTTACTTAACAATCATGGCTACAGGAGGTTTAAGCCCGCATAGAGCTTTTGAAAGACTTGCTGGAGCCAAAGATGTTTTCAGGAGGATCTCATATTATGCTTCAAGGTTTATTGTTGTAGTTAAAGCTCTAGGTAAAGACCCGATAACGGCCTTCGATGATTTAGCGCGTAGAAGTCCGAGTGATATGTTTAGAGATTTGCTTTTAGGTTATGCTGCAACAATAAGAGTAGGCGGAGACCTCTACGATTATCTTAAGAGAAAAGTTCAAGGGTTATTCATGGACCTCGTATCTAAGATGAGAATTGCAGGGGATCGTATGGCAACAATTCTCGAAGCCTATCTCGCAATAATAATTTTCGTAATGCTAGCTATGGACGCTATTTACCTAATAAACACTTCAATACCTGCAGTAAGTATTCCAGCCTTCAGCGGTGTAACATTATTCCTATTTTCCTACATCCTACTGCCTTTCATATCGGGAGCCATAATGTACATTGCTGATGTCCTTCAATATAAGGAGCCATGGACTGAAATTAGACCTTACATAGTATATTTCGGTATTTCACTACCCCTAATGTTCATATTCTCGGTAGAAATGTTTCTACCATTCTACCTACCGAAAACCCATGTAATATATAAGACATTTGAGCCATTCGTTATCGTACTTTCGCATATGGGTGAAGTCATGAATATAGACCCTGCTTTCTTATCGTCAATAGGTTTAGGATTAGCTCTCGTAATACCTACACTACCCGCAGCAATTTACGAGATCATAATTAGTAGAGAGGTTAGAGGTTTAACGAAAGGAATAACCTCCTTCCTAAGAGACCTAGTTGAAGTTAGAAAAACAGGGCTTTCACCTGAAAAGTGCATTATAGTGCTTTCCGCTAGAGATTATGGAATATTCTCTAAGCATTTAAGGGATATGGCTATGAGACTTTCCCTCGGCTTCTCGCTTTCAAGAATATACTCATTGCTAGTATCTAAGATAAGGGCTTGGAGAGCGAAAGTGTTCCTGTATATATTAACCGACGCTATAGAAGTTGGAGGAGGAAGTCCAGAAACGCTTGAGAGTATGGCATGGTTTGCTGAAATGTCTGAACATGTTGAAAAGGAGAAAGCTGCATCCATGAGAACGCTTATGGTTATACCCTATATAGGTGCTATAACCGTCATAATTTCCATGGTTTTCCTGGCCGTTTTCATGAAAAGCTTAGCTTTAAGTGTTGGAGCATACAGGAATGCTTTAATGCTCGTAATGCCTGCGACGATACTTAACGTTTACATTATGGGCTTAGTTACAGGAAAAATAGCTAATGGAACAGTTTCTTCAGGGTTCAAACATGCTATAATACTCTCAGGTTTAACATTAATACTCCTCCTAACTTCCTCAGTTTTCGAAATATTAACTGCTCCATTCGTAACCCAGGTGTAAAGAAAATGGTGAAATTTAGGTTAAGAAAAACAGGTTTAAGAAGAACCCGTAAGTCTATAACTGAACGTATTGCTGAATATTTTGCTAGGAGAAAGAAAAAGAAAGTAGAAGAAATATTAATGAGTATTATTAGAAGAGAAC
>Ga0190314_1000031_pt1 | contig 64041 bp, 67 predicted proteins | sample 4870071112_MG_FD_165055 | JGI IMG/M metagenome (GOLD analysis project Ga0190314, IMG submission 165055) | Hydrothermal vent sediment bacterial communities from Southern Trench, Guaymas Basin, Mexico - 4870-07-11-12_MG | ecosystem: Environmental > Aquatic > Marine > Hydrothermal vents > Sediment ...
TCTATCAACTAATCCGCCTTTCCACATTCGGGCAATTTCCTCATTCTTTACCCTATATATCGGGATATATGCGCCCCAACCTTCGATTCCCACTTTTCTATTTGGTACCATTATTTTGTTAGGCATCCCACCATGTCCCCACCAGTATGCAATACAGAAATGTTCAAAAGATTCCACAACAGAAACGCAAGCGCACATTAGGCATTCTTATCGAAAAAAGAGAAAAGGGGTTAAAAAATTTATTCATAGATGGGAACAGGAATTACCCCCACAAGAAAACCTACTAAACCTATGAATGCGCCCACTTTTGCGTAAAAACTGGCTCTAGATGCCCCAGCTTCTCCCTTTAATGTATATACTAGTGAGGAAAAAGCCGCTATATCCCCAGCTATCATAAATGGTATGAATATTGGCGATATAACCTTGATGAAGGGTAGCGCGGTGAAGGAAACGATTGCTAATATTAGGAATATCGCGGCTACCTTCGATGCAAAAGGCACTCCCCTGGTTCTCGCGAGAGTCCTAACGTTTCGAAGTGCGTCTCCTCTTATATCTTCTATTCCCTTAATTATCTCTCTAGCTACTAGGAGGGTTGTTGATACCGTGAAGAATAAGAGGATTGTTATTATTCGCGGCAGATTCATGACCATTCCCGTTATTATCCATCCATAGATGTATCCTATCGAGAACGAGCATCCTACAGTTATATTTCCGATGAATCCCAGAATCTTTAGCCTAGCTGAATAAAGAACTCCTATTCCAGCGAATATCGCCGCAATTATGAAAGGAAGTGGATTTTTCACTAGTATTGAGGAAACAATTGATGCTCCTAAACCAATCGCAACTAAGATCACATAGATGATTTTTGCCTCCTTTAGTGAAATTGCGCCACTAGGTAAGGGACGATGAGGCTTGTTAATCTTGTCTACTTCTATATCGTAAATGTCGTTTATTACGTTACCAGCTGATGCTAACGCTACATACGCTAGCACTCCCCATCCTAATATCCATGGATCCCTCGTGAATAAGAATCCGCTTATTAAAATTGTTAGTGATCCAAATATTGCATTATGTATTCTGAGAAGCTCTGGAACTGCAGAAATTTTCATATCCCCCGCCCCATTACCGCTTAATGCTCCTCATCGCATCTATTGTAGCTTTAACACTATTCCTGATCTTATCCATTTCTCCCCTGACTAAATACTCCTCATACTTAGTTCCCTGAACAACTACTTTTGCCCCCGCCTTTATCATCATTGCTGCTTGCTCTGGTGTCCTAATACCCCCACCAACTATTACCGGGATATCAACAAATTTTGATACGGCAGCCACAACCTTTGCTGGGATCGGTTCGGGCGCTCCTGATCCCCCTTCCAAATAAACCATATCAAACCCAAATAATTCCGCAGCCGTAGCAAACGCTATAGCTATCTCTGGTTTATTCCTCGGGATAGGTTGTGCTTCACACACATAGGCTGCAGTACCTCCTGGCTCAAATAGAAGATAAGCTAATGAAATTGCTTCAAGACCCCATTTCTTTATTAATGGCGCTGCAATAGCTTGAGCTCTAACTATGTAATATGCATTTGTGGAGTTTAGGGGGGAGAGGAAAAATATAGCATCCGCCTTCTTAGATACCCCTGCTATATTTCCTGGAAAAAGGATAACTGGTTTCTCTGACACTGATTTTATGATATCAATAACAGCATCTAAGAATTCCTTATCAAATGCTGTTGATCCACCCACCATAAATCCGGAGGTACCGCCCTCATCTAGAGCTTTTATTAATGCTGAAAAATTCTCTAAACTGATCTTAAATGGATCAGGATCGACCAGAGATAGATGGGCAAATCCAACTTCCTCAAAAAGATCTAGCAAGTATTTTGATACTTTTCCGCTTTGCTTCACGCGAAATACCTCGGTGTATTCTTGATGTATCTTAAATAATGAGGAATATAATCCTTACTTTTAGGTGGAAAATATGATCGAGAATCCTATCAGAGTAGGTATTCAGCTTGAGTCATATACCCTTAAAGAGCTGATTATTGCGTTAAATTTCTATGAAGACGAAAAAGAAAATCCCGAAAGAAGAAGAATTAAAGCTAGAATTGGGAATTTGAGAGAGACGATTGCATTCGAAGCGTCCTTTAGACAAATAGCTAGAATTACTAAGAAGAATTTAAGGGTGCATAAAGAAACATTACTCGACGATCGTGTGGTTAAAAGGAAGGAGATAACTTTTGATCAATCAAATGAGGAGGAATTATTGCTTGAGATACCTAAACGAGTACCAACTATGGTATTAACAGCGATATCTCTCACGTCTACTTATCAATTCAGGGTAGAGATGCTTAATGAATTAGAGCTACGATTAATTCGTGAAAATCCCAAAAGAGTCATCTGGAGGAGAGAATTCCTAATCAGACCACGTTTTGATATTAGAGACATAGAAGAAACTATAAAGCATTTCATCTCATTCGCCCCTCTCTTGGGCATTGATAATGTTATTATGATGGAAAATACCATAGAGTACTTCTTAAAAAACGGCCTCAACTTTAAAGCGCCAAAAGTATTCAATGCTTCTGAGGAAGGTCTCTTACGCGGCTTACTAACCAAATTGAAGGAAATTCCTATAGGATATTATAGGATATCCTTCCCCCAGAGCACCAGGGATCTCGCCTCCGCATTCGAGTCGCTATTTTTCAATCCCCATAGTGTATACAAGTTATCTTATCTCTTGTTCGTGAAAAAAGAAGGAGAAACTCAGGTATATGAAGCATTGATCTGCGAGAAAAGAATAAGAAAACTCTCTGAAATAGCTGTGGAGAGATCGTCTTCGGAGGGATTTACATTAATATTACCAATAGGTTTTCCCCGAAGAACGCTAATGAATTTCACTAAGGAGATGGAAAAAGGTAGGGTAGCTTTCCTATTACCAATACCATTCTCGTGTAAAACTGGAGAATTAGAGATGTTAGGGCTCTACATGATACAACTCATCGATAAAATGAATCCAATGATTCAAATGCTTTCTATTCCCTTGTTCCTAGTAGTTAATTAGGTTAGAAAAGAAGTTGACATGATATTTCATAAGATAACTTTTTTAAACAATAAGAAGACTCTATTATCATATCTACTAGAGGAAACCCACTGGACGGGTAGCTCAGTGGTAGAGCGCCGGCATGGCAAGCCGGAGGCCGCGGGTTCAAATCCCGCCCCGTCCACCAACTTTACCTTAGTTCTCGATTCTTATTGACCACGGGTACTTCTTCTGCATTCTCTCTAGTAGTTTGAGAACTTTCTTCTCTTCATGCCCACCGTAATGCAGTATAATCACAAAACATCTCCTTCCCCTCTTTATTCTTTGATACATCGTCTTTACTGTGCTTATAACATCATGAATAATGATTATTCCTACATCGGAGAGATCGATATCTCTCTCTCCTACAGGGGTGAGAATAAGAATACCAGGTTTTTCATCACTTTTGAACTTTGACAAAATAGCTCCCTTATTGATCGTTCTGCCGGTTATTAAGTAGATGTTCTCTAGTCCAGCTTTAACTAATTTCTCTCGAATTCTCTTAGCAACTCTGATATAAGACGTCAATATGACCACTTTCTCTCCACGCTCAATCCAGTTCTTTGCAATCTCTATGAGAACATTAACCTTACTAGATTCATTAGGAATCAAATCCTGGATCTTTTCACCAGTTCTCCTCTCAATGATTCTCTTAGTTCCACTTCTTAATAGAAATCTCTTATAATGGTCTGGAATACCGGCTTCAACAAATTTCCTTACAAGAGCTAATCGCATGAGCTTGTATCTTAGAGGACTACTCTCTGGAAGAACGGGAATCGCTTTCTCGATCCTTTCTATATCCTTCTCTGGGAATAATTCTTTATATTTGGTCATTATTTTTTCAGCAGTCTCTTCTATTTCTTCAGAAAGAGAATTTAGAATCTTCTCGACCTTTTCGTCCTCTACTTTAACTCTCCTAATTACTGTTAGGTTTCTAATTATGTATATCCCTGCATCCGTTCTTCTGATTAGATCATCCATAGTAATAATGTCCAGCTCCTTATCCTTTGGGAATAAGCTCTCAATTATTGTGTCTATTTCTGGCTTAAAAACAATTCCTTCCTTCGTCTTTACTGCATGAAAATCTCTTAGAGTACCGCTCATTCCTATTATGCATGCGTTTTTTGGAAAAAGTTTACACAATTCATTCCATGGATATGTTAATCTAAGTTTTCTAAGAGCTTTGATTCTATCAGGGGAATAAGTTTTAGCACTCATTAGGATTGCTTCTTCACTCTCTTCTGTCTCTTCAGAAACTCTTCTGACAGCTTTATCCACCTCATTAATGATTACTAGTTGAAAATTATTTATCAGATTCGGGTATCTCCTTAGGACATTAGCTAGTGAGATAGGAGTAGCAATCACGATTCTTTTCTCTTCTAATATCCTTCTTCTCTTGAAACTAGGCGTACCAGCACTTATCCAACCTATTTCATCCTTTTTCACTCCTTCTATTTTATAGAGCTCTAAAAAAGTATTTACAGTATCTCTAAGGGAGGCTTGAGAAGGAGTTATTATCAAAATTCTTTCCTCTTTCAAATGTTTGCTTAAGAGATAAGATATTATCCTCTTTCCCATCCCAGCATCCAGCTCAACAAGGATATTGCGCCCCGTTTTATATGCATGGATTATTGTTGCTATTATCCTTGCTTGGTATAATCTCTTTTCCAGCGTTTTTCCCTTCGATGCTACGCCCATGCTACATACCCCATGTAATGTACTTAGTTTTTCTCTTTATCTTTAAGAATTCTCTGAAGACCTCTCTAGCGTCTGGTGTGAGATAATTTATTAATTTCCTACTAATTAGTCTGGCTTCAGGTTCTGGAATATCTACATATAAGATCATGCCCTCTTTCACGTTCCTATCCACAACGGCCTTGTCTATTGAAATAGCTACTTCCATTCCTACTGATGCTTCTGGAATACTTTCCCCTTCACTCTGAATCTGAAGAATAGTTCCTACCTCCTTACCATCCTCCCTGATTAGCTTATATTTTGGCTTAATTTTACCACCTAAAACACGGATTCCGACTATAGCTGGCTTGCTTCTTCTGAAGACGAAACCTGGGAGAATCATTATTTTTCCAGGATAAGTTATTGCTTCTAGCATCTCTCTTCTTATCCTTTCCTCATACTCATATAAGTACTGGTTGAATTTTTCAAAGAGCTTATAAATCACGTTATCCGAGATTACTGGAATTTCCTCTTTCTCTAGAATCTCCCTAGCCTCGGGTAAAATCTCCACATTAAAGGTTACTATAATAGCATATTTGGGATCCTTGGCCTTAACAACAGTTGCATGAACAGCGTCTTCCTTATCAACATTTCCTACATCAGCAATCGCTACGGGCACATTCATTTCTCTAAACTTTCTCAGAATTGCTTCAAGAGACCCAAGAGTATCTGCCTTGAGAATAATTCCTGTTCTATCTGTTCTGAAAATCAATGCACCAATATCCTCAAGAACTGCCCTCTTATACTTCTCTATTAACATTTTAGCTTCTTCCTCAGGTATGTCTCCCGGAATAGCATATAGAGGCGAGCCTGCTAGTGCATCCTCTAATTCAGGAGCAATAACTCTTACTCCAGCTGCCGCCGTTACTTCACCAACACTTTCAAATTTATCTCTTGGATCCCTTATCTCATCAAGAGGTTTTGGTAGCAGTAATCCCCTAACCTTAGTTACTATAACTCCTCTCTTCCCTCCAATCACTATCCAATCTCCTCTCCTTAAAGACCCATCATATAATATTACATCCAGCACAGTCCCAGCTCCAGGTATTCTCCTAACCTCTAAAACGCTACCTTTAGCTTCACCAAGAGTTAGCTTTAATCTATCCTGCATGAATCTCTGAGTAACACCCACAAGGACTAGAAATAGATCTGCTATTCCCTCACCGGTTTTAGCGCTGGTTGGAACTATCGCCACCGTTTTTCTAAAATCCTTAACTCTATCGTATCTATCAGCCTCGAAACCGAGATCATATAAAGCTAATATCATCTTATCGAGCGCCTCTTCTAGGGATCTCTTAGCTACAGGATCTTGTTTATTATATGAAATAAGAAAAGGAGTATCGGGATGGGATTTCCATCCAGGAAGTCTATCTATTTTATTAGCAGCGATAATAAAAGGTGTCCTTGTAGCTTTTAATAGTTCAATACTCTCGTAAGTCTGAGGCTGGAAACCAGATCTAACGTCTACAACTAAAATTGCAATATCAGCTACGGATGATCCTCTTCTCCTTAGGTTTGTAAAAGCCTCATGACCAGGAGTATCGATAAAAAGAAGACCAGGAATAACAAATTTTGACTTATCAACTGGTACTAGACCAAGTTTAGCGAGAGGCTTTATTATTTCGAATATAGTATCCATGGGAATGAATGACGCTCCAATATGTTGTGTCATTCCTCCAGCTTCATGTAGTTGAACAGCAGTTCCTCTGACCTTATCGAGTAACGTTGTTTTTCCATGATCTACATGTCCTAGAACTACTACTATTGGTGATCTAATTTTTTTAGCACTCATCTTTCCCCACCTTATAAATAAAGAGACATACTCTTGCATGCAAAAGAAAAACTTTTCCTAATCACTAACGCTTCACTATGTCACCTTTATATACCGAGCTCGTCCTCAATGCGTCTTCTAGTCTCTGCATTTCTTTCCAAGATTTCCTCAATGTTCTTTATAGTTAAGAATTGTCCGTTATCATATACCCATCTACCCTTCACCATCACTTTCTCTACAGCCCTTAGATCAAGCGAGTAGATAATGAGTGAGTAGATATCATGAAATGGGTAAGCTTGGAGCGTCTTCTTAATATTGAATATCACTAGATCAGCTTGTTTTCCTACTTCTATTGACCCAAGAAGACCATCTAAACCTAAAGCTTTAGCTGCATCTATAGTGAGCATTCTAAGAATTTTCTTAGCAGGTAAGATAGCTGGATTGCCCGTGATTCCTTTATGAAGAAGTGCTGCAAGCCTAGCCTCACTAAGGATATCAAGCCTATTATTGCTCGCTGCACTATCAGTGCCGATTAGTACCCTTATCTCCTTTTCTAACATCTTCGGTACGGGGGCTATTCCGCTTCCAAGTTTGAGATTAGAGGATGGATTATGAACTACTATCACTTTATTCTTAGCCAGAACTGCAAGGTCTTCATCCCGGACCCATATAGTATGTATCGAGAGAACATCTGATCCCAAGAAGCCTATTGAGTCGAGATAACTCACTGGCGACTTACCAGTTTTTTCCAGAAAGTCTTCAAACTCATTCCTAGTCTCCGCTACATGAATATTTATCCACACATTATTTAGCTTCTTTTTTAATTCCTCAGCCTTCTCTCGCATTAAAATTAAGAGCTCTCTTGAACAGGTATATGGAGCATGCGGACCTAGGGCAAAAAAGATTCTATCTCTTGTCTCCAAATTACTTGACCACATTCTTTCCAAAAATGCTAAGAAATCTAGAGTTTTCTTCACTTCAGTTTCTGGAGTTCTATTCTCAGTAATATCGAGAACGCCACGTGATAAAATCGCTCTTACGCCACTCTCCATAACGGCTTTAGCTATTTCTTCCTCATAAAAATACATATCAATGAATAAGGAGGTACCACTCTCAATAAGCTCTGCGATTCCTTGAAGAGCACCATAATAAATATCCGTTGCCTTCAACCTATCCTCTGCGGGAAATATATATTTATTTAACCATGTGTGAAGATCTACATCATCCTTTAATCCTCTCAGAAGAACCATAGGTACGTGTGTATGAGCGTTAATAAAGCTGGGCATAACAACATGCTTGTTTAATTCTATGACCTCATCATAAGGTATTGGGGGCTTTTCTTTTCCTATGTACTCAATTTTACCACTCTTTTCGTCTATTCCTATGTAAGCATTCTCTAAAATTTCTTCCCTAGTGTTAAACGTCGCTATATATCTGCATTTTAAAAGAATCAAGTCAATCACCAGATAGATTACACTTACCCCAAAGAAGTAAGTTTTAATACTATCCTTAAGTTTTCAAAGATTGTAATTCTTTAGAAGTAGTGAGGAGAAGAAAAATGCCTAGGGAAATTCACAAACTGGAACAGTTAGATGAAATAATACCAAGAACATTGGAAGTTCGTGTTAAAAAGCATAAAGATTTTGTTAAAGTAAAGTTCCGAACCAAGTCTTACTTGTATACTATTAAGCTGAGCGAGCGTGAAGCGGAAGCACTACTTGAGAAAATAAAGGAACTTAATATCCCAATAAAATATTTCTAACCTTTGCCCTATATTTCTTAGAAATCCATTTTGATCACTTTATCCAACCATGCTCCTTTAGCCAATTAATATCACTTTGGAGACTTTCTTCTAAGGACGGTTCAAGAGTTATTATGAAATCTTTTACCCCATTATTTTCTAAGGTAACTAATACCTTCTCTAAGTCAATATATCCCGATCCCAGAGGCGCATGAATATCCTTCCCTTTTTGACTTTCATGCAAATGCACCTCTCTTATATAAGGCGCTAAAGCCACTATCCATTCTTCAATTGGTACATCAGAATATGCGTTGACATGACCAATATCTAAGCACATGAAAACTCTATTGCTTTTAAGCCCTTCAAGAAACTCCTTAAAAATTATTGGATCTCTTTCATAGGTATTTTCTACGTAAATTGGAATATCGAGCTTTAATAGCGGTGAAAATGCACTGATAGCATTCCTCACCCAGATTCTCCTTAACCGATCACTTGAATAGGTTATGGGTATGTAATTGAGATGAAAAAGAACCCATTCAGCGTTAATACTTTTAGCAATCATAATCGTCTCTATATATCGATCTACTGCTATCTCTCTAATATCTGGATCTATAGAACCTATGATCAAATCCCTGAAGGGTCCATGCACGGATACTCCTGCCAACCCCCTAACATTTTCTGCGATATTTCTTACGTCATCATCACTTAGATTCAAGAGAACTTCTGTAACAAGAGATAATTCAACACCTATTCCCATTTTCCTACAAGTATTGATTGCGTCGATTAATTGCTTGCGGAATAAATGAGCAAATACTCTTCTCAAGATTTCTCACCTTATTCAAGAGAAAGAAATTTTTATTAGAAAAACTATTACTTTAACAAGAATTTCCTACCTAGCATTCTTTGACCCTGCTAATTAGCCAGCAAGTTTTTGGGGAGATGAGATGATTAAAAAAGCTATAGTACCCGCGGCTGGGTATGGAACTCGTATGCTCCCTGTCACCTTAGCATATCCTAAGGTAATGCTCCCTCTACTAACAAAACCAATAATTCTGTATGTTGTTGAAGAGCTGATTAACGCAGACATTACTGAAATCCTCATAATCAAGGGTTGGAAAGGTCATATAATGGAAAACTTCTTCAGAGAAAAACCAGTGAAGATGATTAATTGGCTTGTTGAGAGAGGAAAGAAAGAATTAGCAGAGAAGCTTATGATGGGTATCATACCTTCTCACGTGAAAATATCCTTTAAGGAACAAAAAATACTCAACGGACTTGGCGGTGCTATACTCTTAGGAGAAGAATTTATTGAAGACGAAGACTTCGTGGTTCCTCTAGGTGATAATATCATTATTGAAGATAATGCAGGAAGCTTGTTAAGAGACATGATTAGGGTTCATCAGAAACTTAAATCTGCTGTTACATTATGTGTGGCTCCAGTCCCAAAACATCTTATACCAAAATTCGGTATTATTGGATACCGAAAAATTCTCGATATCAATGGTATTCGAGTCTACGAAGTTTCTGAAGTTGTTGAGAAACCTCCAATCGACAAAGCACCTAGTAATCTGAGTATTGTTGGACGTTATATAATGAGCCCAATTACATTTGAGTATCTAAAGAAAGCACCTCTTATAAAGGGTGAGATAAGCGAAACTGATGCGTTCCAGGAAATGATTAATGATGGCCTGAAGGTTTATGCCGTGGATATTGGGAACAGAAGATGGTATGATGTAGGTATTGTGGAGGGATATGTAAAAGCAGTATTAGATCTTATATTGACCAAAGCTCCAGATGGAGAAAAAATACAAACCTGGTTAGAGGAATTCCTATCCCAAAAAACTTAATTATTCAATCAGGAATGATTAATAAGCTCTTAAAATCTAGCTTAAAGCCCTATCGTCTAAAATGCCGTGCTTGGTGCTTTTAAATGACTCTAGAGAATTTTACCGAAGAAGTAATTCATAGAATAATCGAGATCTGCAGAAGAATGGGTGCTATATGCGCGATAATACTGGACAAGAAAAGTATTAGAAAGGGGTCTTTAAAAATAGGTCTTCTTTTTGGTCGTGAAGTTGGCAAGGAGGTTTACCATAAAACATTTTCAGAGTTTCTAGAGAAACTTAACGTGGAAAAAGATAATTTAACCGTAGAAATCCTTGATACTGCCCCGGCACTAATAGCTTATAAATACCTTAAAGAAGGCACCGTATTATATTGTGATGATAAAAATGCTTTTAAGCGCTTTAAAGCAGCGAAAATTAGCCAATACTTGGAGATGAAGGATGAGATGCAAGTTCATGCTGCTATTGCGTTGAGAGAGAGCGAATCTCTCTCTGAATGATGCTCAAAGCTTTCTCTATAATCTCTATTATCGATGATATTTCCTCATAGAGAGCCTTCTCTCCAATGACACTATATGAGTGTAATAAACGATCCCTGATCCTTACAAGTTCTATGAGTTTTTTAGCTATATTTTCTGGGAACACTCCATAAGACTCCAATATATCCATTACTTCTTCCCTACTTGCTGGTACTCCAAAATCTTTGGAAGCTATCAGATAATTTGCCATATCAATAATTGCTTGAGCTATTATCAATAGTGCTCCCTTAGCCGCGTAAACGTTAATCAAATTCGAGGCAAATTCGTCATAGGTCATCTTTGTAAGGTGTTTAAGAACATCTAAAGCTTCCTCCGCCTTCCTTATTCTAGCCTCTATACTCTCATCGCTAAAAAACTCAGTTGAAGACATGTCAAACACGCTCTGAACAGAAAATTCCCCAGAATATTAGACTGATGGAAATCGCATACTCTTTTAAGGATATTTTTTAGAAAATATAACTATTCCGTTACAATGGGAGGTTTTTGGATGAAGTATTATCCAAGCGGCGATGTCTATATTGTGATTCTAGAGCCTGGAGATGAAGTAATGGAATCATTAAAAAAATTTGCTGAGGAGACTGATTTTTACGGCTTCTTTATTGGAATAGGAGCCGTTAAGGATTTAAAGATGGGCTACTTCGATTTAAGGAAAAAAGAATACATTATAAAAGAGATGGAAGGAGAATTCGAAGTAACCAGCTTAATTGGAAACATTTCACGGGACGAGAATGGAGAGATCATAGTACATGCTCATATAACGTTAGGTGGTAGAGATTATACCCTCATAGGCGGCCACTTAATTAATGCCGTGGTTTCTGTAACACTGGAAATTTTCTGCATAATAACTAGAAGAATTACTAGAAGATTTGATGAAAAAACGGGACTAAAGCTAATTTCCTAGCAAATCTCTTGTAACTATGGCAAAAGAAAATCCGTACTTTTCTACAATTTCTTTTACTGTTTTTTCTCGCCCTTCTTCATAAACAGTAACTGGAATTCCTTGAGGTGTAACTAAAGCGACTTCTTCCGCATCTAATTCGAGCATCTTCGCCGCCTTAGCAACGACAACTGAGACTGGATCTTCTAAGTTAGCATGAATAACAACGCTTTTTCCAAGAGAACCTCCTCGCATCTCGTAGAAATGTAGTTCAACTGTGGATGCATACTCGCTCAAGTCTATCCCCCGACATACTCAATAATAGGAGTCATACTTTTGCTAATTTTAAACATTACCGACATGAACTCTAAGTAATTTTTATTGGAGACTGCAGAAGATACCAAAAAACCTCCACAAATATTAGCCAGTGAGCTATACCCATCTTACCTGATTCATCCCACCGTCGCTTTAATATTTCACCCAGGCATTTATTAGGATCTGTATGAGAAGAATATACTCTAATACTACCATCAATAGCATTAAGTGAATTGGGCGGCAATAAGGGGTATAACTTAGGCAAAGTTATTTCGCACTTTTTCCATGAATTCGTTAACTTGTCCATGAACTCCACGTAAAAGATTTGTTCATTACTCCAACTGTATTGAAGATTCCTAAAATGAGGAAGTAAGTCCCCATATATTGTTCTCTTGAAATTCCTAAAAACAATGATCTCTTCCGAAACTCTCTGGGGCCATTCTGGATCTCCCGGGTGAGCAATAACTTCAAATGTAAATAGATTTAAAATTTTAGAAAACGCATGGGAAGCGCTCGAAACTTTGGCTTTTGAAAGCCAATTTCGGAGAATCTCCAAATTCTTAATGATATCTTCATCCATTACAGAACCTCCTATGAACTACGCAATCTTTTCTAGGCTTAAGATTTTCTTGAGTCATTATCTCTACCCCAGAGTCCAGATATACCTTTATCATTGGATAAATCTTCCCATAGCCTAAGAGTATTTTAAGGCCTTGATCCACTTGAAGACTTGCTATAATATTCATTGTGGTCGCTAAGCTTGCGTCGCAATAACCTATTCTTTCTATATTATTAACCTTAATGAGGGATCGAGATCCATAATAGCATTCGTAGCAGGGAGTTTTGCAAGGTATTATTGTCATTACAGTTCCGTTGAAACCTGAATAAGAAGTAGCTCCATCAATCATTGGCTTCTTATGCTTCATAATGAAATAATTTACCTCGCTTCTAGCTATAGCATTATCAACACATGTAAAGACTATATCCACATCTTTTATCAGGGATTCGAGCTTGCTCCAACCAATTATATCAGCATGGAAAGCCATAACATTGATATGGTACTTTTTATCAATCGTATCCGCATTTCTCAGCGCCTTTATTTTCTCCGCTAATGCTACCGCTTTTGGTTTTCCAATATCCTCCCGAGAAAAACCTAACCTATTGAAGTTCTCTTCCCTGACCACATCTCTATCAACAATATATAAGCCTCCAATACCTGTTCTTGCTAACGTCTCCGCTACTATAACGCCTAATCCACCAGCGCCTATGACGAGGGCTTTTTTCTTAAGAAGCCTATTTACTGGTATTCCCGCAATAATTAGTCTAGAGAACATTAATGGGAGCTCTCGTAATAGGCGCTTTTTCTCCTCTTTATTTTTTATTAGTGGCATTAACCTCCCTCAATACCTCCTTAACTATCTTCTTAACCTCTTTCTTAAGCTCTTTCTTGATGATCTTTCTTAACTGCTTAACTTCTTCCTCAATGGCTTTAGATAAGTAATCTTTTAATGTACTAAGTATTGTCTGCTCTAATTTCCTTATCCGCGCCTCAATGAGCTCCTCAACAATTTTCTCTACAGGTTGCTGTACTCTTATAATCTTTCCATGCAATTCCCTTAGAATCGTCTTGTCATCCACTAGAGCGCCTTCACAAATAAATACGGAGTTAGTAGTTAGGCCCAAAACTTTTATTATCTCTTCCTTTACCTCTCCAAATTTCTTCTCTTGAGGAAAAATAAACTCATAGACTAATAGTCCCTTTCTAGGCGCGACTAGGATTCTTGATCTTTTCTCAAATTCTAGCGCATTTGACTTCGGCACTTTCTCGAAAATTTTTGCATTTGTGGGTTTCAGAGGACTTATTTCCTTAAGAACAGAGTGAGTGAGTCCTTTTTCCAATCTAGTTATAAGAGATACGAAGGTATCCTCGGAATGATAAAGAAAGGGTATGCGCGTGCTAATGGGTATGTAACCAATTCTAAGTTCATCTACTAGGTTTTTCTTAGTGACAAAATCTATCTTCACTATTTTATTTTTTACTACCGTGTACGCTGATACATCGCGACCATTTTTTGAGAAAATGACATGTGCATGAACTCCCTCTCTAGCCCATTCCACGAATGTTTTTGCGTCAATTGATGAAAAGGTTGATCCTATCGTGTCTGGATGCTTATGCATGATACCAATCACCGTAAGGCCTAGAGGTATTATAGAGAATACTCTAGCAACCTTTGCTGGATCAGAAGCTATTAAGGTCGGAGATTTTTCAGAGTAAGGGAACTCTATAATGTCGTAAACAAATGCTTCATGATCCCTTATTATGCCGATCATGTAGAAACCAACTTCATTATCTGTCGCGGCACCGACTCTAACCGCTCTTTCAAAAGCCTCTTGATCCATAATAACGATTTTTACGACAGGCTCCTCTACCAGTCCCCCTTCCTGCGCTTTCCTCTTCCTACGTATCATATTAACACCATGTAATCCTATATAGGCCTCAGCCTATCTTTAATACTATCTAAAAGTTCCATATTATGGCTAAGATCTTCTATCGTTTCGTAGCAACGCCAAATCTTAACATCCTTGCCCTTATCCTTTAGTATTTTAACAGCTTCTCTGAAAATTCCATGAAGTATGCTCAGATTCACAATCGATGAGATATTACCAACAAATAATACATCATTCACTACTCCACAGTATGGGATGTGATTATCTATGACGATATCAGCTATCTCATCTAATCTACGACCAGATGGATGATCAGGATTAACGCTGCGGGCCATTTCCTTTGACAATATTGCAATAACTCGGGCCCCAAAATCCTGAGCATTTATGGCCAAATCAATAGAGACTTCCTCTATTCCACTATCGGAAATTATGATTACTACGTCATCCTTCTCTATCTTGCTATTCCTAGCAATCACTCCCCCGTAACCAATTAATTTTCTAAGCAAAAACGATTTCTGAACCCCAGCGTATAACGATAATCCAACATCAAGGATACCGTTTACATATATTGGAACTCCCGGTTTCATTATGACTTCTTGAGCGTATATTTGGTTATGCCCAGCACCGAAAATGTGTACAAAATTCTCGTTTTCCCAAGCATTAGAGATTAGATTAGCTGCCAATTCGATTTTGTCTGCTTCAAATCTACGGATTTTCTCTAATACTTCTATTATGACATTGAAGAATTTATTTAGACTCACAAGAAGACGCCTCTTACTAAGATAATCATCTTAGAAATCTTAAAAATCTGGTTTAAAGATAATTCTTTGAAGGATGGTCTCCATGATTATACTGAGGTGCGTAATTTATGAGCGTTGAGATAAAAGTTATTGAGATAAAGCCTCCAGAAGGTGTTAATATCATTCTGGGTCAGAGCCATTTTATTAAGACTGTTGAGGATCTATATGAGGCCCTGATAACTGCTTCAACAAGTATAAAGTTTGGTTTAGCATTCGTGGAATCATCCGGGCCTTGCCTGGTTAGGTATGATGGGAACGATGAAGAGTTAACTAAACTTGCCGTTGAATATGCCAGAAAGATAGCAGCTGGTCACTTATTTGTGATTTTATTAAAAGATGCTTGGCCAATAAACGTGCTTAATCGGATAAAAAATGTTATGGAAGTAGTAACTCTCTTCGCTGCTACTGCTAATCCAGTGCAAGTAATCGTTGCTGAAACGGAACAAGGAAGAGGCGTACTCGGAGTTATAGATGGCTTCCATACAAAAGGCGTAGAAACGGAGAAAGAGAAGAAGGAACGCCATGAGTTCTTAAGAAAAATTGGCTATAAACGCTAAGGGCTCATATATACTTTACTCATTTTAATTTTTTTAAAAAATCTTTAATCAAAATCTCAATCTGCTTTCTTAGGTGCTTATTTTGGATTTGAAAAATCGTTATTCTTCTTTAGCCAAGGTTCCCTACTCACTCATCCGTGAAATAAACGAATTGGTAATTGAGATAAATAGAAAAGCCGCCTCTGAGGAAGAGAAAGTCATTGATCTTACTATGGGGCAGAACTTTCTTGGTAGTCCAAGAGTGATCCTTGAAGCTATTGAATGGATCCGGGAGAATAAATTCGATGAACCTATACTATATGAACCCTCTGCAGGATCTTTTGATGCCCGGGAAAGCATTGCTAGGAACTTTTATAGTTTCTTTTACCGTTTTTCTCCCGATGAATTTACAGCTGATAATATCATGATCACGGATGGCGCATTTGGAGCTGTCCGTAATGCTATTGGAGCTATAATGGATCCTAATGACATCCTAGTCATGGATAGATTAACATTCCGATATTTTGCCCAAGTCCTGAAAGTTATGGGAAGAATAGGGCCAATGAGCAAAGTTTATACTTTACCCGCAAGAGAAGAGAACGGCTTCATACCCAATACTGATGAAGTTATTGATTTTCTCCAGAATCTAAAAGCCACGTATCCAGATAAGAAGATAGTTTATTATACTCAGTTCGGTTTTAATCCTACTGGATGTTTTAGAACAGAGCGAGATCTAAAGGAACTCGTAGAATATGTTAATGAAGAGAAAAGAGTATTCTTAATTAACGATATCGTTTATCACCTGATTAGATGGTCAGGTAATGATATTCCACTAGCTTCATATTTCGCCGATGAAGAGGCCGGTGTGGTGGATGCGGATGCGTTATCGAAACCATTTAGTCTAATGGGAGCGCGTGTGGGGGCATTAATTACTAGGAATAAGAAGCTGCTTGAATATGCAAAAGTTGTCCAGCAATATTCTACCGTATCACCCAGCAAATTCTGTGTTGATATATGGCGAGCTGCTTCACATCCAGAAATTCTACCACGGGTAAAAGAATATCTTGAGCAACTAAATGAAAAAATTAAGAGAAATAAAGAATTCTTCGAACAAAGTCTTAAGAAACTCGGTTTCGCCGCATGTCCAAAGAGCACTGGGGGAATCTATTCGTTTTTAAAAATACCAGAACCTTCAAGAGATTTTTATAAGATTCTGCTCGAGAAAGCGAGAGTAGCTGTTGTTCCAGGGGTTGCTTTTACTGATCCAAATGATATAATAGGGGAGGCCTATATACGTGCTACAATATCTCTCCCATTCGAGAAATTGAAGAAAAGTGTTATGAGAATAGAGAAATTTATTTCATCTCAATGACTTCATAAGTATGCTATCACTTCTTCAAATTTATAAACTATACATGTTTCCCCAAATAACTTATTTTAATGAAACTACATCAACTTCGCTGGTGATCCTATTTGTCACGCATAATGCTCGGGGTAATTATAGCTATTATCACGCTTATTATATCAGTTATAGTTACTATCTTTATGTGGATGAATGGTATTCCGGGATTCTTTTTATTATTTGTACTACCTCTAGTAGGATTACCACTAATTTTTCATGAAGAGAGGGAGTATTCTCCTCCACCAGCTACTTATGATATTATAAAGCGTTGTCCTAGATGCGGACACGTTCTCCAGGGATGGGAACGCTATTGCCCAGTATGTGGATATAAATTAAGAGAGTAGGGAATAAGAAATAAACCTTTTAAGAGATACCAGCTTCCCTCATTAGTCTTTCTCTAATCCCCTGAACTTTTTCTCTTAACTCTTCTAAGTTTACTTTTACGTATTCTCCGTTTCTATAAAGCCATTCCCCGTTAACCATTACGGATTCTACATAGCTCTGATCTAGCGCGTATACGATCATGGAGTAAGGATCATGAAGTGGTGTTCCATGAGGACCTTTTTTCAAGTTTATGACAACTAAGTCAGCTTTTTTACCAACCTCTATTGATCCTATGATGTTGTTAAGGCCAAGAGCTTTGGCAGCATTAATAGTCGCCATTTCCACAACGGTTTTTGCAGGAACGATCTTTGGATCCCTATTATAGCCTTTATGAATTATAGCTGCAACATGCATTTCTCGGAACATATCTAGGCGATTATTGCTTGCAGGCCCATCGGTCGCTAGGGCAACATTAATTCCTTCACCAAGCATTCGAGGAATTGGCGCAATACCACTCGCCAATTTTAAATTAGATATGGGATTATGGAGCACGTGAACTCCTCTCTCCCTTAGAATGCCAAATTCCTTGTCTTCAACCCATACCACATGTGCTGCCATAACCTTATCGCTGAGGAGACCTATTGAGTTTAGATACTCTATAGGAGTATAGCCCGTTTTCTCCCTTATCTGTTTGACCTCACTCTGCGTCTCTGCTAGATGAATATGAATTCTATATCCAGTTTTTCTTGATTCGTCCCTGAAAATCTCTAGGAGCTCCTTGGTGCAGCCATATGGCGAGTGAGGACCATATGCAAAGAATAATCTATCTTCAGCATCTCTTTCCCTTGCAAGTTTCTCTAGCTCCATTCTGAAGTTCTCGGCTATCTTAAACTCTTCTTCGGGCGATCTATTGAAGAAGACGTCAGCACTTCCATAGGATAAAACTGCCCTAACTCCCGCATCAGCAACAGCTTTAGCTATTTCTATCTCATGATAATACATGTCTAAGAAAGCAGTTATTCCCGATCTTATCATCTCTGTTATTCCATATAATGCACCGTAGTACACATCATTCGGTTTTAACCGCATCTCCATTGGGAGAATATATTTTTGCAGCCACTCCATCAGGTCTGCATCGTCCTTTAAACCTCGAAGTATTGTCATGGCAACATGCGTGTGCGCGTCAATAAATCCTGGAACAATCATTCTATGAGGAAGCTCAACTATCTCTTCTGTTTCAGCTGGTTTCTCCTTTCCAATATATCTTATCTCACCATTTTCTATCCCAATAAAATGATCCCTCAAAATTCTTCTCTCAGAATCCATAGTAACGATTATTGATGGATGAAGAACAATCATTCTACTCACCTATGAACTAATAGGACTCCAGAGCATAACATGTAATAAACCAAAGAAAAAGCTTTTTATCACATTCTTATTAGTGCCTAACAATGAACTTATTCTAATAATTACCTTCGTCAGTTATGTGGTGAATAGTAATGGAGAGCATTGTTAGGGATCTTTCCCTTAGAGATAAGGGTGAATTAAAAATAGAATGGGCTGAGAACTTCATGCATGTTCTAGCAGAAATTCGCAGAAGATTCGAGAAGGAAAAACCATTAAGAGGACTTACAATTGGAATGGCTCTTCACTTAGAGGCAAAAACAGCAGTACTAGTAAAGACACTTGTAAAAGGAGGAGCTAAAGTTGCTATAACAAGCTGTAATCCAGAAAGCACACAAGATGATGTTGCAGCCGCATTAACTAGATGGGCCAAAGTTTACGCATGGCGTGGTGAAAGCGTCGAGGAATATTATGAGAATCTAAACAGAGTGCTTGATAATGAACCCCAAATAGTTGTTGATGATGGAGCAGACTTGATAGTTTTGTTACATAAAGAAAGGAAAGAGCTTCTAGAAAACATAATTGGTGGAACAGAAGAAACAACTACAGGAGTTATTAGGCTTAAGAACATGGAGAGAGAAAAGAAATTAGCATTCCCAGTCATAGCTGTTAATAATGCTTACATGAAATATCTGTTCGATAATAGATACGGTACTGGAGAATCAACTATTTTTGGAATACTGAATGCCACCAATCTTACTTTTGCAGGGAAAACTGTAGTTGTTTGTGGTTATGGATGGTGCGGGCGAGGAATTGCTTTAAGAGCTAGGGGTATGGGAGCAAGAGTAATTGTTACCGAGGTCAATCCAATTAGAGCTGTAGAAGCTATTATGGATGGTTTCGAAGTAATGAAGTTAATGGATGCTGTTAGGAGAGCTGATATAGTCATAACCGCAACGGGTGTTAAGAAGGTAGTGAGAAAAGAGCATTTCTTGGCAGCGAAAGATAAATGCATCTTCGCTAATGCTGGTCATTTTGACGTTGAGGTATGGAAACCAGATTTAGAGGAACTAGCTGTATCAAAGAAAAAGACTAGGTATTTTGGTCTGCCTTGGAACGATTATTTAGTAGAGGAGTATACCCTAAAGAATGGTAAGAAGCTATACCTACTTGCTAAAGGAAGATTAGTTAACTTGGTAGCTGGACAGGGTCATGCGACTGAGATCATGGATTTAAGCTTCTCTCTTCAAGCTCTCTCTATTGAATATTTAGCTAAAGAGGGTAAAAATCTGGATAGAAAAGTGTATATTGTGCCAAAAGAGATCGATGAAGAGGTAGCCAGATTAAAGCTTAAAACATTAGGAGTAGAAATAGATGAGTTAACAGAAGAACAAAAAGAATATTTAAGAAGTTTCGAAATAGGAACCTAGGAATTACTCATGGGACTCCGTTAGTTCACCAGCTGCCCAAGCCTTCTTCGCTTCTGGACCAACTTTTCTCCAGCGATCCTTAAGCTTTTCAAGAACCTTTGGTAATGTGGTATATTCCATTTCCTCTGCCGATAGCCGGTGGGGCTCAAATGGTCCATGCCTTCGAATGTAATCTGCTATTTCCATAGCCTTCATTCTAGTATAATCGAAAGCAGGGTCATCAAACAGATCTACTGGGCCAACTAGTTTTCCATTACTGAGTTGGAATCCCAGGGATATAATCCTTGGAGGTCCATCAAATCTAGTACACTGAGAGTACTTAAGAGGTACTGGCAATAATGGTCCATGATGACTTCCCCTCATCCACCCAGCTACTAAGTGTGGGAAAGCAAATGCTTCTAGAATCTCTCCAACCGCTGGCAAGCCATGTTGTGCTCTTATTAAGCATACTGGGTCATCTTTACCCACATATTTGCCAGCAATTAGATTTAGTCGCTCAGTACTAATAGATGCCGCTATTCCGATCTCAGGATCCTTAGAGTAAATATACTTTATCACAAAGCGTCCAGGTTGGCCTATTAAGGCTAATATATCGTACATCTCCTCTGGAGAAGATAACTCTATGATTTTCCCTTCATATACGTCCATTATGTGGAATTTAAAGCCCTTATGCATTCTAGGATCAATTACCAATCCAGCTGTGTTAAATGGATCTGCAAAAATTCTAAAGATAGGTAGGTTGAATGCTCCTGGCTCTGTTTTATCCGCGGCAAAAACTATTAATGGCTCACTAGGTCTTTCTTCAAACTCCATCTCTGCAACTCCAGGACCCATGCCCCTAACATTTCCGCTGAAAGCTTCACTTAACAAATCCTGACCAGCACCATATAACTTGAGTTTTCTTGCCTCTTCTGCTGCTTTGACGAATGTATTCCAAGCTAGTTCATGGATCTTAGAATTATCAACACCATGGGTATGGGTCATAAGTAGTTGTAAATCATCGCCAGCATTGAAAACAAAGTAATCAATTATTAGTCCTTCCTTTTTTGCTTTTTCAAGCTCTTCCCTCGCTATTTCTAGAAGCTTGGGATGAACCTTAACGTGTCCAGGCCAGCCTCCTACATCCGCTTTAATTAACGATACCGTGATTTTCATTTAAATTCACCATCACTATATGTATTCCCTCTTCACACAACATAAGAAGAGGAAATATTATATAAGTTGTGCATTTTACTTAGAGATGTATCTAGAAACTAAAGGGAAAAGGGGAGGCGGGGAAGCGGCTGTCGGGCGCTTAAAGCGCCCGAGGAAGTTCCCCCCTCCCTCTAAAAGCGCCGCGGCGTAAGCCGCTGGGGGGAGACCCCCAGCTCCGGGAACAGAAACGGAACGTCCCCGCATCAATGATGATGACGCGGTGAAGGGAGCTGGCAACGGCTCCCGAGCTAACCCGTCGAAGAGGTGCGGGGGAGCGGTGAAACGGCCCGACGGCGCGGGAGCAAGCGAAGGCTACCGCTGATGAGATGAGGCGGTAGCTTAGCGCTTAGTAGAATGCCGCGACCGGAGTGCCGCCTCTTAGAGGCGGCTCCGGGATACAGAAGGGGGGCTATCCCCGCCACCCCTCCCAAATATTCCCTTCTTGGTGTTCTTTGATGGTTTCTATTATACTTAAGGTTCGTAGGGGTTTCGAAAAGATAGTCGCTACTCGTGTTCTTGATATTTTTCCGCATGCGAAGGTTACCCCACGACCTCTTGGTCGCGATGGAATCGTATTCATCGATGGCATTGATCCAGATGTTGGATTTAAAGAAATACTCAGAAAAATACCAGAGATAGAAAAGGTCTTACCAGTTCACGGTCAAAGCATTGCCAAGATTGACGCAATAACTGAGGTTGCTCTGAATGTTGCTAGGAAGTACCTATATACTGGAGAAAGCTTTGCCGTGAGAACTACTAGGAGAGGTTCTCATGATTTCACAAGCATTGATGTGAATGTCGCAGTAGGAGCAAAGATAAAGGAGGAGCTGAATAATCCTGTGAATTTAGAAGCACCGGATAAGGTGATTTGGGTAGAAATATTTGATAAAAATGCTTACATCTCAATAACTCCCGAGCAGGCGATAAAGAAGCCCAAGGGTGATGAGACACTTAAAGTTCTCAGTAAGATATCAGTTATCCAATTACCATTTGTTAATGGAGATCCGGAAGGCGCCTATAGGATGGGCGTTAGAATTGGACGGGCTGCGCAGGCATTTGAGATAGGTGAACTAGTGATCGCACTCCATAAAGTTGTGGATATAAATGATTTTGAGCCATTTCTGAAGGGAGTATTAGAAGGTCGTGCTTCACGATATGAGGTTCAGAAAAAGAGTTATGCTAGAAAGGTACGATTAGTCCCTATTAGGATTTATGAATTGTTCCAACTGGCAAGGTCTAGGTATGGCGAAGTCTTTATCGTTACAAGCGCACGTGGAAGAATGCTGAATGAAGAAACTTGTACGGAAATAGGTGACCTTTTAGCTCAAGAAAAACGCATTAACGTGTTTGCGGGAGCTAGAGAGGGTATCCCAACTGGTTTGATACGTTGGGCAAAATACGTAATTAACTTATGCCCAGGTGTTACATTTGCAACCGAACATACAATACCAGCTGTTTTATCGGCTCTAATCCTTTGTTATTATAATCGTAAAAAGGGGAAGAAAGAGAGAACTTAACCCCTGAAAATCATTCTAAACATTATGTGGTCTCTAGCGTAGGGATCTAGCCGAATACCTTCTACTACCTCGAATCCCCCCTCTTCGAGGATTTTCTTTTGTTCCTCAAATATCTCCTCGGGCGGTCTAGTTACATCGATCGACCTTGCTTTTATAGCTATTAGCCCAGCTCCCCCTCTCTTAAGGAACATCTTTGCGTTCTTTATGAATATCTCTGCTTGGAAAGGCTGAGCTAAATCTGCATAAAGAACGTCAACGCTTTCTCCAATGTATGCATATTCTTGAGGCAATCTTGCATCCTTAAGTAAGGGTATAATATTCTTCCTCTTCTCAGCTACTTTTACGAGATCTCTTAAGGGCCTAGGGGCGAATTCAATGCCGTAAATTATTCCGCGTGGTCCTATGATATCTGACATATGACTCGCAGTTGTTCCTGATGCAATACCTAAATATAGGATTCTACTTCCTTCCTTAATAGGCACTTCCTTCAAGCCATTCATTATTGCTGCAGCAAGCTTGCTTCTATATGGACTCCATACTCTATACTCGGCTCCTTGGTAACGAACAAGTTTTTCATCATATACTGTATGACCAGGTACTAGGTTCTTAGTAGCTAATACTTTCCTTCCATCCTCAAATTCAATATAGTATATTCCAGGAAAAGCCTCCTCTACACTTATTACCTCAATAGGCAAGACAACCACCTCTTAACCATATTATTTCTTTTTACGCTTTTTACCCTTAGGTTTTCTCTTCGGTTTACTAGGTTTAGCTGGAGCCCTCTTCTTAGCAGCTGGAGGCTTTGGATACTTCTTTTTAATCTCTTCAATCCTTCTCTCAAGTTCTGCTAATAACTCATCACCAATATACTCTCCGCTAAAATAATCTACCCTCGCCGCTATGGCTAGCTTACCCGCAAGCGCTCGAGCAATTTTTCCTCTCTGCCACCACGGAGATCTAAATATCCTCGGGTCTTGGAATATTATTCCGTGCTTTGGAGGAGTTCCTCTTCCCTGAAGAGCTCTAAATAATGCTTTTTCAGCGCCTAGGATTTGAATAGTACTGGCGGGCATTTTAGCTAACTCGGCTAATCCTCCGGCTTTTCTAATTAATTTAGCTCCTATTACTGAACCAACAAGCGCCCTTATATTAGGAGCTGTTTCCTTCATTAACTCATCTAAATACTTGAGTATTCTCGCCTTTTGATCGTATAGGTCTAAGGCTCTTCTGGCAACTTCCTGAATCATCTTGATGTCTTCTTCGGTCATTTTAATACCTACTCTTTCTTCTTTGGCCTTTAAGATCTCCTTTATCAATCTCTCGCTCTTGATTATCTTTCTTAAATTCTCTTCAGTGAAATTATCAACCGAGCCAAGTTCTGCTATTAGCTTTAGATATAAAGGATGATCTTCTACAGCTTTTCCTAGCTCGGGCCAATAGTAGCCGTACCATTCTCTAACATGAGAAACAAGCGTGTTAATCATCTTGGTGAGATCTTCAGAGATAGTTACTGCTCTAATAATCATTAAATCTCTACGTTCTCCAGCCTCCTGCAACTTTTCTTTAGCTAATTCAATACCCACCCTATTTACAAATTCTACATACTTTTCGTATGTTCCAAAGAGCTCTATTAGGTATTCGCTAATTCTTTCTCGAATCTTTAAGAGCTCATCACCTTCCATCACTATCTGTATAGGGATATCCGGATATTCAGCTTTTATTATGTCTGCTACAAACTCGCTATCAGTCTTTAATGGCGCCTTTCCAATCTTCTCTAACACATCTCTTAATTCGTCAACGATTTTTCGCTTCTCTATCATCGATAATGCATAAGACGCTCTGTTTACGTCTGGTTTTCCATTTCCAAACGGCCTGAAAACGACGTCCTTCAAACCCTCAGAGATCGCAAAGACTCCCGGATATGTTACTAGCAACCACATATTTCTTCACCGCATTAAGCTCAGATAGTGTTAATATTCAGCTCCGATGAAATAGATTTTTAACGACTCAAAATCATAGAAGTGTTCGCTAGCATATAAATAATTACTTATGAAAACGGCGCTAATAAAGGTTCTCTCCTCCGTCTAAAGGGTGGAGTTTAATGTATGAGGTAGAGGTAAAAGCTCGTGTCATAAATCCAAGTTCTGTTTCTGAGTACCTTAAACAAAGAGGATTCTCTGAGAGGAAATTTGAAGTAAAAGACTACTATTTTAATCACCCATGCCGAGATTTTGCAAAAAGCGATGAGGAATTGCGCTTAAGAATAGAGAAAGACGGCTCTCATACGCGCATCTTATTAACTTATAAGGGGCCTTCATTAAGGGGGGACAGGAGTATTAGAGAGGAAATAGAAATCCCTATTAACTCCATGGATTTGGTAAAAATACTTAAGAAACTCGGCTTTCTTGTAGATTTAGTTAAGGAGAAGAGAGGAATTGTTTTTCAGAAGGGTAAGCTTAAGGTTTATCTTTGTCGTGTCAGCGGCTTCTATAGGGGAAAGCATATTGATTTAGGATACTTTGTTGAAGTAGAAATGCTTGCGAAAACAAATTCTGAGCTCAAAGAGGCTCGGAAGGAAGTTATAAATTTTTTAGCCAATCTACCTGGTATCGGTAATATTGAACAGAGGTATTACACTGAGATGATTAAGGAAATCTAGGATTGGAACTTCTCAACTTGAGATTCAGCCCATCTTTTAATGAGAGATCTTGCCTCTGTTAAGGCTTGCATAATATTTCTTACGAATTCTTTTAGAAATTTGGCGATAGTATTAAATACTATTGGTGACGACACGTCCGTAGCTTTTATCAAAAGAGAGAAATCATAACCATCCTCAGGGGGATCTAGAATTAAAGTCCATTTTCTTTTCAAAGCTTTCCCAATTTCTCTCACCAATAATTTATCAAGCTCATCCCTAGTTGGAATTTTAACTGATAATATCGCTGAATTAACCGTTTTCTTTAGAAAAATTTCGGGCCGGCCATCTATTTTATACTCTTTATAATTAGCTTTAGGACATTCCAGACAGAGAATGCAAGGATAGTCAAAACCTTTTAAATCACATTTTATCGGCCGAAGATCTTTGATTATGGTTAATAGTTCATTAATATTATTGACTTTAATGCTCAACCTTTATCTCCTCAAAATTTAACATTTCGGAATTACTAACTACAAATAGACAAATTACAAGTCTATAAATCCTTAATGCTAATCATTTCTCAATACATGAATGAAAAGAACCTATCTTTAAAAAACAGAACTATTTGCCCACTAGCTCTCATAAGCCAATTTCATGAATAGGTGATAGAGGATGAATAAGGTAATAACAATAGATGGATCAATGGGTGAGGGTGGAGGACAAATATTTAGAACAGCAATTGCCTATGCCGCAGTGACCCGCCGACCCGTAAAAATAATTAATATTAGAGCAAAGCGTTCTAATCCAGGACTTCGTCCACAGCATTTATCGGCCCTTAGAGCTCTTGCTCGGATTACGGATGCGGAAGTACGTGGCGATTATGTCGGTTCCATGCAGGTGTTTTTTAATCCAAGGAGGATAAGGGGAGGAGAGTATACAATTGATCCAGGTACTGCTGGTAGCATTACATTAATTATACAGGCTATTCTTCCTGCGCTGATTTTCGCTGAAAAAGAAAGCGTACTAACAATCAGGGGAGGAACTGATGTTCCATGGTCTCCCCCAATCGACGCTATACGCTATGTATTACTCCCCGGATTAAGAGATATGGGTGTTAATGCTAAGATAGAGCTTATCAAGAGGGGGCACTATCCCAAGGGAGGAGGAATCGTCAAACTTTACGTAGAACCCGTTACCGAGCCTCTAAAACCTAAGAAATTAACACAGCAAGGAACAATAACTAAGATAAAAGGAAATTCTCACTGTGTGAGGCTTCCTAAGCATGTGGCTGAGAGACAAGCTAGAGCTGCACAAGAAGTACTCCTTAGAGCCGGATTTAAGAATATTGACATTCAGATAGAATGGTACCCTCCAGAAAAAGATCAGCATCTTGGTCCTGGCTCTGGAATAGTATTATGGGCGGAGACTACTACAAATGCCTTACTAGAATATGATAGCCTTGGTGCAAGAGGGAAGAGAGCTGAAAAAGTGGGTCAGGAAGCCGCGGAGGGGCTCGTTAAGCAAATAAAGAACGGAGGAGCTGTCGATGTGCATCACACAGATCAATTAGTACCGTTTATGGCTCTAGCAAAAGGGTTGTCTGAAATCAAATCATCAGAAATCTCGCTTCACACATTGACAGCAATTCAGGTCGCTCAACTAATCATCGGAGCAAAATTCGAGATAATAGGTAGTGAAGGACAACCTGGTATAATTAGAGCAGAAGGAATCGGCTTAGAGCCCTCTTAGAATTAATCCATTAATTCTTTAGCTGGTTTGCCTAGGTAACATGAAAAGACAAATCTTGCGTTTATCCCTCCATATACTTGGAGTTTTTATTAGACATAAAAGTTATGTCAATTGCTTCTCTGTAAGTTAACTCTATCGGTGTTCGTATGAAAGCTCCGAAAATTGTTGTTCCTCCTCCTGGTCCTAAGGCTCAGGAAATTATTAAGAAGAGCAAGAAATACTTGGCCACAACGACACGTGATATTCCACTCGTTATTGTGAAGATGGAAAATGATTTGATTGAGGATATTGATGGAAATATCTACATCGATTTCGCTGCTGGAATAGCTGTCGCTAATGTTGGACATAGAAATAAAGCTGTGGTGGAAGCTATTAAGACCCAGTTAGAAAAATATATTCATTCAGCTCCTCATGACTTTTATGACGATTTACAATATAAAGTAGCTGAAAAACTAGTCGAAATAACTCCTGGGAACTTTGATAAGAAAGTCTTCTTCTGCAACAGCGGTACTGAATCTGTTGAAGCTGCTATAAAATTTGCAAAAATAGCGACAGGGCGAAGCAGATTTATAGCGTTTATTGGAGCTTTCCATGGAAGAACCCACGGAAGCTTATCGCTTACAGCAAGTAAACCAGTTCATCAAAGAGGCTTTTTCCCCACAATGCCCGGGGTGGAGCATGTTCCTTACGCATATTGCTATAGGTGTCCTTTCAAATTAAGCCCAGATGATTGTGATATATGGTGTGCAAAGTATATTGATGAGGTGCTATTTCAAACTTACGTGCCACCTGATGAAGTAGCAGCTATTGTAGTAGAGCCCATTCAGGGAGAAGGAGGATACATCGTTCCGAAAGATGGTTTCATTCAAGAGCTTAGAAAAATAGCAGATAAATACGACATCCTATTGATAGATGATGAGGTTCAAGCGGGATTTGGACGCTCTGGTAAAATGTTCGCTATTGAACACTTTAATACGGTTCCTGATATAATCACAACGGCAAAATCCATAGCAGCAGGCGTTCCCTTAGGAGCGACAATTGTTAAGGCTGAACTCGATTTTAAGGTCTCTGGATCCCACAGCTCCACCTTTGGAGGAAATGCTCTAGCTCTAGCTGCGGCATTAGCAAATATAGAATTTATAATTAGGGAGAAATTGCCCGAAAGAGCAGCCAAGCTCGGTGAAAGAGCTCTTAAGCGGCTAAAAGAAGCAATGGAAGAAATCGAAATAATTGGGGATGTGCGTGGAAAAGGATTAATGATTGGTGTAGAAATTGTGAAGAGCAAAGATACTAAGGAGCCATATCCAGAGGCAAGAAACAAAATAACAGAAATCGCCTTAAAGAAGGGTTTGATATTACTCCCAGCAGGAAGAACAGCCATCCGAGTTGCTCCACCACTAACAATAACCGAAGAACACCTAGAAACTGGTCTGGATATATTAATAGAATCTATTAGAGAAGCATGGAAGGAAAGCAAAAAATAAAGCAACGCCTTTTTACTAATTTTTATTCTCATGCAAAGTAATTATAGAATATGTTCTTTTAGATGATATGATCACGCCTATACAATATTTGAAAAACAATCTTTTCCAAGAATATGGTTACAATGGGAAGCATTATTCTTAGAATAAGTTCTTATCCTCAATTAAAAATTAAATGCCATTTTAGAAAAGAGAAAACTTAGGAAGATCAGATAGCATCTTCGATGTTTAATCTTACCCTGATGGCTAAACTCATTAGCTCATTAACTAATAGAACAAATGCATATGGCATCTTTATCTTATATACTTCTCCTCCATCGTCACAGAGTCTGCATTCCCACTTCTTCTTATTGGGATTATAATATGCGAACGAACCACATTTCTTGCACACATATACATCTATTCCATCAGAGCTTTCAACGAATCTTTCTTGAAGGAATCTCGCAACTCCTTGACCAAGTAAAGCATCACGCTCCATCTCTCCGAGTCTTAGACCTCCTCCTCTCGCTTTTCCTTCGGTTGGTTGCATAGTCATTAACGTTACCTTTCCTTGCGCTCTAGCATGTATCTTATCCCTCGCAAGATGCTTCAATCTCTGATAATAGACAGGGCCCATAAGCACATGCGTCTTTAGCATTTTTCCAGTTTTACCATCAAAGAGCGTTTTCTCACCGTAGTAATTAAGTCCCAACTTCTTAGCTTCATGAATTAATTGTTCAAGCCAATCTTCGCTTTCAAAGGCTGTTCCATCATAAGGTTTACCGGTTTTAGCAGCGATATCACCAGCTAAGCTTTCCAGTAATTGGCCAATAGTCATTCTAGATGGGATAGAATGAGGATTAATGATGATATCTGGCGTCATTCCATATTCGTCAAATGGCATATCCTCCTGAGGCACTATGAGACCAATAACTCCTTTTTGACCATGCCTACTTGCAAACTTATCTCCCAACTCTGGTTGCCTCGGTTGTCTTAGCTTAACTCTAACGAACGCTGTACCTTCTTTAGTTACTGTCAAGTATACCGTATCGATCGCGCCAGCTTCACCCTTCCTTATCTTTTCGCTGGTATCTCTAAGCATCCGTATTCCGCCGATAACACTAACTCCTGGAACTCCAACATCCGCGGGGCTAACTCGACCAACAACAATCTCATCTTCGGATATTTCTACTCCGGGCCATACTATTCCGTCCTCCGCTAGTTTCTCTAATGCTCTCTGGCTCGGTCCCGGAGTATCTAGTGGTAATCTTATCTCATCAGTCATACTAGCTATGTATCTTCTCTCCTCCACTTCATATATTCTATAGAGATAACCCCTCATAAAACCTCTCTCTATCGACGCTTTATTCATAATCACGGCATCTTCGATATTATATCCCTCATATGCTAGGATAGCAACAATAGCGTTCTGTCCGAATCCTCTCTTATCAGCGCCAACTATCTCAATCGTCTTAGTTGTCACAAGCGGCCTTTGCGGGTATTGAAGAATATATGTGGATGTTTCGGGTTTTAAGCGGTAGTTTGGTCTTGGGATACTCATCGCTTGCTTCGCCATCGAGGCTTCATGAGTAACTTTTGGAGATTGATCATGATTGGCGAATGGTATTATACCTGCATTAACCCCTAGTATGGCTGCGGGAGCTATCTCTAGGTGAGTGTGCTCTGGGGTTAAATCTTTCTCCCATACAGCTATGTATGCATCCTCCTCTTCTTCAGCATCAAGCATTTCTATTATACCGTTCTTTATTAAGTCAGTAAATGTCCATTCACCCTTCTTTAACTTCTCGATATGCTCTTTCTTGAGCATTGGTTTACCGTCCCTAACGATGATTAAAGGTCTTAAGATCCGCCCTCCGTCAGTATTAATGTGTACTTCTCCATATTTCTCCCAGTATTTAATCGATACTTGCCAATGGATTCTACCACTCCGTCTAAGTTCTCTAAAGTCTCTCACAAGCTTCTTTGGATCTGGGTGCACACCTACGTACTCACCATCTACAAATACTGGGGTATTTGGATAGTAAGTCCACCCAACGTATACTGGCTCAGGCTTTACTCCCAGACTTGGTAGAATAGCGTTGATTAATTTATCACGCTCTTCTGCGGGCAATGGAGTTGTTACATAAGCCATTAATGCTAAGTGTTTTGTGAGTCCACATAATTCTCCTTCCGGAGTTTCATTAGGACACATCCTACCCCACTGTGTAGGATGAAGATCACGAGCTTCAACCTTACCTCTCTTCGCCTCTGCTGAAGTTCTTGTTAAGATGTTCTTTACCCGCCTTAAGTGGCTTAAATTATCAAGATAGTTTAATCTTCCAAGAATCTCTGTAACTCCTGTTACGCCAGTAGGCCACATTCCAGTGGCCAAAGCACGCATCATAATATCATGTAACTTATCTGTTCTCAGTACGCTCCTAATCGTCTTTATCTCCCTATATGTTGAGACAACATTTACAATTTTTCTCCGTGTCTCTTCAATAAAATTGCGCCAAGCAAAGGCGAAGAGTTCTTCTAAGAAATCACCAACCATCTTTAGTCTCTTATTCTTATAATGATCCCTATCTTCTGGAGTTATCTTATTAAAGTAAACAAGAATAACTCTTCTAACCATTCTAGCTAGATAATAACCCTTCAGAGGCCATGATTTTTCATTCGTACCTATATGAGGCATGAAATACAAGTTTAATCTTCTCTTAATCTCCATAATTATTCTTTCTCTATTCCTAGGTGTTAATGGAATTCTCAAATCACTCATGTATTTTGCTAATTCAAATAGTGCATTCTCCTGAGAAATTAGCACCTCCGGCTTTATGCCCTCCATATTTAACTGAAGAACTGTTGTTATTAATTCTCCCCATGGACTCTTCCCCTCTACTTCTTCTGGTGCCGCCAGTAATGAGAAATCACGTAAAGTAAATCCTAGCGCTCTTACAAGCACTAGCAAGGGTATTGGCTCCTTCTCACCTGCTTTTGTGAATCTAACATACAGTTTTAAGTCTTGCCTACCCATATACACAGTAACTCTGTTCCTATATGTTCCTGGAGAGACAAGCCAAGCCATAACAGCATACTTCTTGGCCTCGGTCGACGCTCCAGAAAGTTTTTCTGTAAGAATCCTCCCACGAACACCTTCCTCTCTAGGTACTACAACGCGCTCAGAACCATTTATTATGAGATATCCTCCAGGATCCATCTCGTCTTCTCCAAGCATGATGAGCATGTTCTTGTCCTTCTTACTATATATGCTTAGGTATGGATCGTATTTTGATCCAACTACTAAGGGCATTATCATTAGTCTTACTCTCTCCTTCTTTATCACTTCGGCTTCTCTTCGATCTCCTTCATACTTAATCCTCTTTAAAGCCACCCATACATATACTGGAACTCCATAAGTTACTCTTCGGATTCTGCATTCCATGGGGGTGATATCGGGAAGAGGAGAACCATCAAAATCGTAAATAAAGCTACGCGGTTCGACCTCTACTATAACACGTTCAACATCATTCTCATCCTTCTTCACTCTGAAATCAAAGAAGAAGCCTACATCCGCATCAATTATTGGGTGAGCCTCAATCACTCTCTTAATTCTTTCCTCCAGAAAATTATCATAACTCCTAATATGATGAGAAGCTATCCCGAACTCTTCTATCATCCTCTTGATAACTAACCATCTGTCATCCTTGGATAATGTCATTTCGCGTTCATTACTTCCCATAACAGACGTCATTGCAAAGCACCAAATAAGCAAGAGAAGATAAGTATCAGCATCATAAGAAATATAAATAGGTGAGGAGTGGGTAAAAGTATTTAAGGTTAATCCCCATCCATATAATGGAAAGAATTAACATGAAGGGCCCGTAGCGCAGTTGGAAAGCGCGGCGGCCTTCGGAGCCGTCGGTCGCGGGTTCGAGTCCCGCCGGGCCCGCCACTCAAATCTTTCTTCATATATCAACTTCTTCAACTGCACTTGCAAATTCTTGTAATATTGCATAGGGATCCTTAGCTTTTACAACTGCTGACGCTACCAGCACTCCCTTAGCTCCTAACTCTAATGCTCTTTTGACATCCTCCCCACTCGATATACCAGCGCCACAGAGGGGAATAACTTTTCCTTTACCAGCTTTCTCAACTCTTTTAACACTCTCAACTACCGCCTCTGGCCTAGCTTTACTAACGCTTATACCCGTTCCTATTAGTTCAGGAGGCTCAAAGGCCAAGAAATTCGGTAAGAAACCGGCAATCTTTTCCCCCATCTCGGGGGTCGATGCACAGGCGCAAGTCAAAAGTCCTACCTCACGAGCTCTTTTGATCGCTTTCTCTATACTATCTAAATCCAGAGGACGCTCAGAGTGATTAATTAATGTCCCACAAGCACCAGCAAGCTTGACAACCTCAGGCGGCGTGTGCCCAGTTTTTGCTCCTAGAGGAACCGGATCAATATGCTGGGAGAAAATATATACTTTCTTAACAATTTGCGCGAGTCTATAAATATCCGCTATCTGTGGAGAGACCACAAAAGTTATTTTTTGGAACTCTTCAGCAACATCTTCTATTATTTCTGTAAGTTTTACGGCGTTCTCTCCAATAGCGCTTTCATACGCTTTATAATTTATGATAATGATTGGTGGAGAGAGCTTTACCTTCTTCTCCGAGATAATTACTTGAGATATCATTGGTTAGACACCACAATAAAATACTCTATCTTTGGATTTACCATGATATAGGCATAAAGATTGGTAAATTCAAAAATTTTAGAAAAAGACCCAAGCAGATATGATTAACACCACGAAAAATAAAGCCAAAGCAATAACAGCTTTTGGTCCTACTTTTATCCCCAGTTCCTCCTCTTCATAGAATCTTAAAAGTCCAGCGCCAGTGGGAGGGGTTGTTATCCCTTTGGATTTCCGTCTCGCTCTTTTTTCTTCTAGCTCTTCCTCCTCTTCCCAGAATTCTTCTGACATCGGTGGAGCTCCAAGCATATCAGCAGAGCTTATCTGGAAGGAAACCATGTTATGCTCTCGGAGAACATCAATTACTCTCTTCCCCGCAAAATTGATGGGTTCTCCCCCGCCAGTTAATCCTATTCTACTACTCCTTATTCCAAGTTTCTTTGCCGCTTGGAAGACAACCCTGTCCATTAGATCGTTTATCGTTGTTTTTATTGCAACTGTTTTCTTGGGATTATCGGCTCTCTGGAAATATAGTGTTACAATTTCAGGAAGTTCCTCTACTCGCTCTTCAGCATGCTTAAGCTTTGTCATTTTTTTCTCAGTCATGTCAGATGACATTTCATACCGCCTGATTAAGGAGTGATAACTCTTATAATTCATGAAGAAATATATCTTACTAAAATATATCCATCTTAAAATAGCTCATTACTCTAATAATTCTTCAAGACGCTTCTTAGCCAATTCCTTAACCTCATCCTGCTTATTATTTGATTCCATCTCTGCAATTCTCTTAACATAGTCTCTTAATTCATTAATGCTCATCTTTAAGTCATTTAGAACCGAGATTAACGCGTTAATTTTCCCAGAGAGACTGCTTATACTAAGCGAGAAATTCAGTAAATTTTTCTCAACCTTCTTCATCTTCTCACATAGTTCACTAGTGTTATTATTAATAAGTGTCAGAATTTCGTTCCAGGCCTCTACTAGAGTCTTTATAGATTCCGCGGTCGGAACAGGGCCTCTCGGGGTTTCTATAACTTCTATAATTATCTTCTTTTCCTCTCTTTTCATGGTTCCTTACCCCCACAATATTCGCAATCTCTTCTTCTCTTCACATTATAATCTTGAAAAACTATCATCTCGTCTTCCCGTAGGCTAATAATTATTCTCGGGGCAACTTTCTTTTCATGAAGTAATTTTAGTCCAGAATCTACTTGTAGAGCAGCGACAATACTCATGGTTGTTGGTATGGAAGCATCACAACTTCCAGAAATATTTTCTACCTCCTCCAATTTCAGCATTGTACCGCTTCCAAAGTAACATCCTAAACATGGTGTGTCATACGGAATAACAGTTATTATTCGGCCTCCAAGACCATCCGTACTTGTTCCCCCATCGATTAATGGTTTTCTCAATTTAACTGCCCAATAATTAATTTCCAAGCGGGCTTCAATATTATCAAAACACGTAAAGATTAAGTCACATTTCTCAATTATTTCTGGAAGCTTCTCCCAGGCAATCACATCCGCGTAATAAGCTTCGATTGTTGGCGAGAAATCATTCATCACTCTAGCGAGTTTTGACAGCTTTTTAGCTAAGGCCTCCACCTTCGGCTTTCCCACATCTTCCACATCATATCCTAACCTATTAAGATTTTCGGGACCAACAATGTCACGATCAACAATGATTATCCTGCCTATACCAATTCTAGCTAGCATCTCTGCAACTATTGCCCCTAATCCTCCTACTCCAAAGACACATACCGTCTTTGAATGTAGTAGTTCTGGGTTAACCCCCGCCCTCTTTACCCTCTCTAGCATTGGAGGAAGTCTCTCTTTTTCCATTTTTCTTACCTTTTCTTCCTTTCTCCCTCATGTATAATATGCGGACAAATAGCAATGGATGAGACATCTCTTTTGTATAAGGTTTACCCCTGAGGAAACTTAAGTACTCGCTACATGCACGGCGAGGTTCACCCTCTCTCATTTTTCTCAAAATGTTTCCTAACACTCGCTCTGGTATTCCAGGATGCATGTTCTTCAATATTTCCTTTATTTGTTCAGAAGACAACGCCTTAAATGGACAGAAATACTTCGCTATTATCGTTTCACATTTTGGTGCTTCATAATCCTTCCTGCTCCCAACTAATCCGTAAATGTGCTTGATATAATAACCTCCTTTCCTCTCAAATTCGTCCCAAGACATACCAAAATTATCTACGGCTGATTTATACCATAGTTGCATTTGCTCTTCTAAACTCATGCCTAATTTCTTAAGAAAAAGTCCTAATTGTAAGCGCTCTCCATGGGTTAAGTAACCAGTTGATCTCAACCTATTTATGAGAATCTTCATGCAGAGAGGCCATAAATCTTCTCGACGATAAAGTTCCTTACCTTCAACTTTGAATTCTACATGCTTAACAATCATAATATCTCTTTTCTCTCTCCAGTAAGAGAGGATTCTCTCAGCCACTTCCTGCAGGACAGCTATTCTAGGATCCCCATTTTGCTTCTTAAACATTATCAACTTAATTCTTTCCTCAAGTTTCGTCTGGAAACATTTCTTCAATTCTGCCATGAAAAATCTCGTTGTTGTTATGATCCAGCCTTTATGGGGAAATCCCCTATGCTTAATTATGAGCCAAGGCATTTCCCAGAATCGCACCGCAACTCCGCCTAATTCGCTCTGGTAAACTTCATGGTACATCTTAGCCATTATCTCCTTCTTCCTAGCATCGTCTGGAATGATCGATGATAGTTCTCTCCATATCTCATCTCTGCTAACTCTTAACTTTGTAGTAATTTCATTCCACCCAATGATCACGTTTTCTCCTAAGAGGTCTCTAATTATTGCTAGTTTCTCTTCCAAAGAAGCTCGCTCTAACCTATAGGAGAAAAAATCCGCTTCATGTTCTAAAAACCAGAGCTTAAATAAATTATCCTCACTCAGAGCAGCCGTAACGCAGAGAGAGAAATTTCCTATAGGATCAATTGCCGATTCGTCTCTTGGTGAAAAAGCCCTCTCTTTTTCTTTGGCTATTTCTAAGAGAAGATCTATCCTTTTTTTCCCAGACTCTATTAGAAATTCCACATCAATCGACCCACTGAGTTTCTGTAGTGGATACCACTTCGGTAATCTCTGCTCAGCAAACATAGTTCGTCACCCTTCTTTCTTCTCAGGACCTTTTGCTAACATATCTATAATTATTTCATCAATGAGTTCGGGAGGAGGCATTAATGCTTGCCCTAGAGCCGTCAATGCTATGCAACCTTTCTCTGAATCAATTTTTATTATGTTATCCCTTTTGAGCCGCTCAAGCCCTTTCCTAAGTATTTTATCAGCTTGTTCCTCATTGCCAATAAGACTGACTAGATCTTGTCTCAAAATTGTTAATGGAACCTCCCCACTTTTACTGTGGAAAAATATTAGTGCTAAGACACTCATCACTTCTTTATCATACGGTCGAATATCCTCTAAATCTATTTCAGGATTAATGGTAGCCAAGAGAATCTCACTCACTCTACTCCCTCTAGTAACCTTAATTTTCTTAAGAACAAGCCCTACCTTATTAAACCTCTTTTCGAGCTCTCTAATACACGCTTCAAAAGGCAAACCTGATTTTTCTAGTATTTTCTTTATCCTGCTCAATGGGGCTCCTATTGTTTTATAGCGACTAGCAAGAATATATGCAGCAGCAGCTCTTATGGCTTTTTCAGCTTCAATTGGTAGTTCCTCTTCACTCATCTTTAATCACTCTCAGCAGTTTTTTATCTGGTATGTATACTAATCTTCCATCCTTCAACATCTTAATGAGTCCTATCACCCTCAGCTTTATCTCGTCCTCTCTTTGGAAAAGAGTGGGCATTAATAAAATATCTTCTACAGCAAATTCTGCTCCACTATTTTTTATCTGCTCGAGCATTCGCTCCTCAACTTCACTTAGTATCTCGTTTTTTTCTAGCAAATACTTTATATCATCAGGAATCTTTGATATCTTCTTTTTCCATACGCCTCTTTTTTTATCATAATACTTAAAGAATATGTCCCTTAGACTATCTCTTAACGCCTTACATGAAACACCCATCACTCTTACTGGTAAGTTTAGAGGAAATTTTCCCCTTTCAATGGCTTCGAAGAGCATTTTAATGCTGGCTAGAGGCTTCTCAACAAAGAGCCAGCTGATCCTAATTAGTTCTTCAATGTAATTATACCTAGCTCTTACGTAGAGATTGAGCGTGTGAAAGAAGGATATCCCAAGTTCAACGTCATTTAGTAATAAATTAAGAAGTGATCTCCGCTCAAGGATTTTTCTTAGATTCTCAGTAATCATTTTTGGAATTTTTTCATTCCTAGTTTCAATAAACTCTCTCATCAACCTTATAGTGTCTCTTATGAACTTCTTTTCACTAATAATCGTCAATTATATCACGGTATTCTAGCCAATCTTTCCTAAAGTTTTCAGATCTCTTATATTCATCTCTAATGTAATGGATTTTTGTTCTTTCTCGTCATATTGTATGTAAAGAATCTTGTCGGCAGCCTCTAGGATTTCTTCTCTATGCGTTGTCGTGATTATACCCTGGAACTCTCCTAGAAACTTCTTTATGATTAACATCATTTCCCGTAAACTCTTATCATCCAAGAAAACATCAAATTCATCGAACATATAAATCGGTGCAGGAGCTGTGAGGAAGAGAGCAATGATCATAAGCATTATAGCTGTGGTTTTCTCCCCAGAACTAAAACCGCCCTTATCAATTTCTATCGGTTCTCTTCGGTGAAGATCTATTGTGATTGCGAATTCTAGCTTATCAGGCGAGTCCCCCCTAAGCGCTATTTCGCCTCTAGCGTTAACCAAACTAAGTAATCTCTTATAAATCTTATCAGCTCTCTTAATCATCTGTCTTATAGAGTCTATGAGCTCTTTATGTTCCTCCCAATACAGCTTTCTAATCTCTTCGATCTCTCTATCCAATTCTCTAATTCTCTTCTTGATATTCCTAATATTCTCCAACAGTGCTTCTATCTCCATCGCCTTCGTTTCGGCCTTTAATATTGATTCCTTATAAGACCTCACACTTTCTTCTAGTTCCATTAATCGTTTATTCAATTCCTCAATTTCCATAGCCTCAATTAGATTATTGGCTTTAGAAATCACTTCCTTCTTGATAATTTCTTGCGTTTCCAAGTTTCTCGGAAAAATCCCTATTTTACGTAAAATATCGATTATTACAGCCATCTCATTCTTTGTCTTAGATAACTCATCATCAATACTAGAAATCTCCCTCTCCAAAAAGCGAATCCTAGCTGGTAACTCTTCTCTCTCCCTTTCAAGTGATTTTATCTTTGCTAATACTTCTGCTTCTTGATCCAGAATCTCCCTTATTCGCTCTTTCAAGAATCCTTCTTGCTCTCTTAGCCTTGCGATTTCTTTATCATACTCCTCTAGTTTATCCTGAAGCTCATCAACCCTTTTTCTCCAAGCCTCTATTGATTGTTGAATACTTTTTATTCTCTCTGGTGCTTGTTCTAGCCGTCTATGAATAGCATCTATCCTAGCAATTATTGAATCCAATTTTCTAATCTCTTCTTCTATAACAATCTTCTCTTGAATAAGTTCTCTTGTTCTAGCGGGCAAGCTCCTTTGTAGAAACTCCATTTCTTGCTTAAGTCTTTTAATCTCACTATCCAATAACTCAATTTTTGAGATAATCTCCGCTTCTGCTTTGAAGAATTCTTCTAGAGAAAGCCCGGAAACCGCTAGTAATAGGCTCTCTTTATCCGCTTCCGATCCAAGTCTCACCGTGTAAAAAATAGAGTTGCCAATTATACTCTTTCTCCTCTCAATTGTTGAACCATCTATGGTTACTGCTCTGCTAAGATCTAATCTATTAAGAACTATTGCAGCAGCTTTTTCATCAAGCACTATCGGAACATTCCAATTCCTTGATTCAATAACCGCTAAAACAGGATCTGGAGCTGTTATAATATCACAGACCCATCCTGCTACCAAGAACTCTCTCTTTCCTAAAACTTCCCTTAATTTACGCTTTAACGTATTTCTCCTTTTCCTAGCCTCATTAATAATCCGTTTAGCAATTAGAAGAGACTCATCACTAACTAATTCATCCGTATCAGAAAAGCTTAATGTGATAATATCAATTCTTCCGCTGGTACCGAGCCTTCTGATAATATTAACTAATATATTGTATGCCCTTCTTGAGGTCACTACGAATGAGGATAAAAGTCTTCTTCCTAGCAAATTTTCCACGACTATTGCATAATCTCTATATTTAATTTCTGAAATAGCTGGTTTAATCTCCAAGACTATTGGTCCATAAATCTCGCTGCCTAACAATTCCCTTGGTATGTGATTAAAGATTTTTTCGAGCGCTCCAGACTTGTCAAGTTCCCCAAGAATGTCTCGTATTCTTGATCTTAGCTCTTCTAGCTCCTTTTGAAGAGATCTCTTCTCAGCCGCTCTCCTCTCCATTTCCTCTTGTAGTGCCCGAATATGTCTGAAATGTTCATCCATTTCAAGTTTTGACTCTATCCAGTCAATCATGTTAATTTTCTCATTTTTCAACTTCTCTAACTCCTCTTTCTCACTACTTCCCCATTCTTTACGTATTTCCTCAAGTTCTTTAAGCTCCTTTTCATGCTTTTCCTTGATCTCAATAAGCTTTACTTGAGCCTCACGTATCTTCTCCTCAGCTTTTTTCAGCTCGAATTCATACCCCGTCTTCTTCTTAAGAATATCCTGAATCTTGTATTCAATGCTCTCGAACTCTCTTTCGAGACTCTCCCTTTCACTATCAAGCTTTTTTCTTAATTCCTCATTTTGAGCTATCTCTTCCTCTATCTCTTCAAGCTTTTTTCGATAAGATTTAAGCTGGGATTCAAGCTCGCTTCTTCTACTCACCAAGTAGGCAATCTTTACAGCATAATAACGAATAAGCTTGTCCTTAGCTATTGCTGGCGAAACAATACTCCTTTCCTTTACCATTATTTGTTCTTCAAGCCTACTTAGCATTTCTAGAAGAGACTTCCGCACTTTCTCCTTTTCTTTTAACTCGACTCTAACTCTCTCCAAACGATCCCTTAATTCTTTCAAGCCAAGAACACTAAAAAGAAGATCTACTCTCTCTCTAGTTGTCAAAGATACCCAAGCATTGACCCGTTCCTGGGGAAGAAAGAATAAGGTATTTCGAGGCGATATATTAATTCTAGCAAGCATTTTGATTACATCATTTTTTGTTACCCTTCTCCCATTAATACTAAAATGAGATCTACCATCACTATAGATGAAACGCTCAAGCACCACATCCGCATTATCCGGCAAATACTCAACCAATCTAATCCTAGGTCTACCAGGAATCTCAACAACATTTGATAGCTTCAATCTAATAATCGCCATATTAGCGCCATGTCTCACAAACTTACCCAAACTTTCTAATCTTTCCCGCCCAAGCCCTCCAAACGCCAATCTAATTGCTTCTAAAATAGCTGTTTTTCCGCTACCCTTCCTTCCAACAATAACATTAAGCCCCTGAGTAAAAGTGATCTTTGTACGCTCATGAGACATAAAGTTTATCAACTCTAACTCTTTAAGCACAACCAGCACCCATGAAGGCTCAATGCATCCATACACCAGAAAATTCTCTCCCAATAAAATCACTATATACCATGGGAAAAATACACCAATCCATTAAAAACTATCCCGCTAAGCATCATATTGCAAGTCGCGATTATTTACTCTTTCAAACATTAATGAGGATAGAATTACTAATCCGTTAAACTCGACCCCTTCAAACCATTATGCTCCCTAGAAAACGCTTTTTGCTTATATATGCCATCAAAAAATTAATAAAGCTATAGAATCACTAACTAATAAGGTTAGCTACCTATCCTCTTAGCCATCCATAAACACGTGCCGGGGTAGCTCAGCCTGGTTAGAGCGCCGGACTCATATTCATGCCTCGTGGGAGTTTGGAGGCCAGACTGCTGACGAGATGGGAGATCCGGAGGTCGCGGGTTCGAATCCCGCCCCCGGCACCATTTTCTTCCTCTGTTTGTTGCTTAGTGTTTAATGTTTTTAATAGGTTTAGAGTTTTTCGAATACACTGGCTGTATTGGGGTTTCTGATGATTTATGCGGTTTATATCATTAGTTCTTCAGGAGAGACTCTTTATAGTTACATTGTTTCAGAGGGTAAGTTGAGGCTTAAGGATGAGGTTTTGATGGGTGGATTTTTGACCGCGATGCTTCAGTTTGGGGAGGAGATCTTCGCGAGACCTCAGCGAATGGATCTTGATGGTTATGCTATAAGCTTCTTTAATACTAAGATTAACGGTGATATCGTATGGGTTGCAATGATTACTGATTCTACTGATAGTTTCTACGCGACCGAACGCGCAGTTAGGGAGATAGTGAAGAGTGTAAGACCAGAGCTGGAGAAGATTCTTGAGAAGGGGTTGCCGTTGTTAACTCCTGAAATATCCGAGGCGCTTGATAGGAAAATTTCTAGGGTGTGTAAGAGGTCGTTGAGGTTGTTACCTACCTATAGATCTGGTGGTTTGCGAACTGTGTTATTGGCTTCGGTGGTTGGCTTCTTAATTTATGGTGTGCTTTCTTATATGGTGTTCAGTGTTATGGAAACATACTTATACGCTGAGCACCCAGAATCGATAATGGGTGCTGGGGGGATAATTACAGCTTCTGTTGTTTCCTTATTGGCTATTATAGTTGGAGTGGTAGTAGGTATTGTTGCTGGTAAGGAGAAAGAAGGAGCTATAAGTGGATGGTTGGCTCATTTATATTCTTTGGTTTTTCTGATACCTAGTTGGCTTGCATCAATGGAGCTTAGTGCTGTATTAACAATTCTGATTTTTTATGTTTCTGGTACAGCTACCTTATCTGCTGCGATTGGGTATATAATTGGTTTATGGGAGGATTCGAGAAAACTATCAGTTAGGATTTAGACAGTTAGGCTTCATTTCGAAGTTATTTCTACATTAATTATTTTAATATCGTTAAGAATGCTCTTCTTAAGTATTCTATTGCTTGATTTACCGTTGTGCCTTCTGGGATCTTGAATCCTCCTACGTCTCTTCTTCCGCCAGCGCTCCATCCGTTTTCCTCTAGGTACATTAGAACCTTCAATAGGTCTATTTTTCTCCTTTTTGTTGCCATCATCCCTTTCTTTGCGAATTGTCCCTCGTATCCTAGAATCACTCCTGCATCGTTTTCTTCTTGAATTTTTATTAAAGCTAATCTTGCTGCTCCTACTTCGATTGAGTCGGTTGCTTTATAGAGAATTATTCTTACCCTGTTTATCAAAATGTTCGCATTCTCCGCCTTGATTTTTGCTAGTTGCTTCACAAGTTCAGCGTCCTTTGAATTCGCCCTTTTCTCAAACCATCGAATGATTCTTTCCCAATTCCCAGATTTTATATCCTGAGCTATTTTCTGGAAAGGCATCCTGTTCATTGTGGCTATGTAGCCTATGTAAAGGATACCAGATAAAGAACCCTCTTCTACTATGCCCTTCTCTATATCATTAATGGCGCTTAATATTTCCTCTGGAATTTCTAATTCGAAATAATCCGCTATAAGTGACGTAACGCTTGGATATGATTCATCACAGATAATATAATTGCTGAATCTAACATTCAATAGGAGGGGATTCTTGCAATAGTGATGATCAATGATTATGCAATTTTCTATCATACTCATGCTGCTTAGGGGGACTTCCACAATAATAGAGTTTCTGGCTGAAAGTATTCTGGAAAGAAATTTTATGGGAACTTCGTATATTCTAAGAAGTAAGCCTCCTCCGAAAAGCCCGTCCAGATCTTTATGAGCATAGATTTTTTGATAAGAGATTCGAGAAAGGTTTGTGGTTGAGTTTTCTTTTTCAAAAAATGATTCCAAAAAATCACCTATTTGCCCTTCTTAGCTTTCTTTCCTCTTTCTTCTTCTTTCTTTTCCTCTCTCTTTGCAAGCTCGGCTCTGCGCATTTCTTGAGCGATTATCGTTAGTCTCTCTATTCTCCTTGGTCCTTTCTCGACTTTTATTCCCATCTCCTCAAGGAATAGTATGGTATCTTCCCTCTTAACACGATGCTTTTCTGGAATCTTGGCTCTTCTTAATCTCCTTCTCTTCACCCTATACCCAGCTCTCTCCATACTCACACATACATCAAACCCAGTAGTTCCGAGCTCCGGGTCATATCTTACACCAGGTATCTTTATATGTTCATCAATTCCGAAAGCAAAGTTCCCATACTTATCTATTGAGGATTCCCATACTGTGTAATCATATACTGCTAATACCCTCTTGAGGAAATTGAAAGCTTCTTCGCCCCTTAGGGTTATGACCCATCCTATTGGCTGGTTTTTATGAATTCCAAACGGCTTAATTGTCTTCTTAGCTCTCACTAGCTTCGGTTTCCTACCCGTAAGCTCCTCAAGAATTTTCTTGGCTTTTTCCAGGGGATCTCCCGATTGTCCAACGGAACAATTAATTACAACAGAGTGGATTCTAGGTACTAGCATTGGATTTGGGTACCTGTCTGGGTATTTTTCAAGAAGCCTCTGTATTACTTCTTTCATAGAATTTGCTAACTTTACGGTTGTTGTAGTGCTCATTTTTAACACCCTCCCCTTAAGGTAGAATCATTACTCTCCTCATTATTTCCCTAACTTCCTCAAGCGCTGGAAGAGTTATCTCTGGTTTATCTTCACCTATCACTAGTACATAATCTAACGCCGTTATGATTTCCTCCCCAGTCGGTGTCTCTATTGTGGCAGTACTAGCTCTCGGTCCGAACATTTTTGTTATCTTCTTGATAATCCCGTGTTCTCCCATGTGCCTGCCGGCAATTATTAATGCGTACATTCCTTCTTTTAGCCTAAGATGCTTGAGAATCTTTTGATCGGGAAGAGAGATCACGAGGCTATCCCTCACGAAATATGTATCGAGGATTTTTCTTCTCTCCTCATTACTATTTACTTTGAAGAGAATGTTCCGTCCGTCTTCTAGATTTAGCTGAATATTCGCATTTTTAACGTATCTTTTACCGATTATCCTAACTATCTTGTATTTGGCTTCCTCTGGAGTTATCCTATGAAGTACAAGTCTTCTTCTAAATGGGAGTATTCTATAATACTCCTTTGTTCTCTCAATCTCTAAAACATCCATTAAGCCTACTGGGAATTTATAATCCGTTATAACGCGTCCATCTACCTTAACTATTCTCTGATTGAGGATTAGTTTAACTTCCCTTAAAGTTCTAGCATAACCAAGAATATCCCTAATAATTATTCCTAGAGGAATACATTTATCTGCGGGATGAGGCCCTGGACTGGGTTTAATTGCGAATTTTCCCCCAATTTTTCTGGGTATCGGAAAGAGTCTAGGGGCTGCTATTCTCTTTAGTTGTCTTTTAGGACCGTGTTTTGTCATTCTTCATCACCTACCTCTTCTTCATCAATTTCAGATTCTTCCTCAAACTCTTCCTCTTCACTTTCTTCAATTTCCTCAGTTACTTCTTCCTCTTTCTCGGCAACCTCTTCTTCGATTTTCGCTTCCTTCACTTTTCTCTTTCTTTCATATGCTTTGCGTCGTTTAGGATCCGATAAATCCAGTTCTAATATTGCTACGTTCCATGGTCTGAGGGGCACATGAACTGTACTCCCGTCTGATCTTTTTCTTGTAACATTCTCTACGTAAATTCTATATCTTTTTAGGTCAACCTCAATAATCTTACCAATTGTTCCCTTAAACTGTCCCTTCCTCACAATGACTTTGTCTCCTACTCTTACTGGAAATCTCCTAATCCCATACTTATCAATAGCCTCTGGTGCTAGAGGAGCTACCATCATTTTCTGCCTTCTATGTAAAGGAGCTTCATACCAGAATCTCTTTCTCATTTTCCGGGGTTGCTTAGATAAACGTGATTTAATTTTCATAATTTTATCTCCTCCCTATACAATTATTTTCGCTATCCTAGCAATTCCAGGCCATCTTCTTGCTGCCTCTCTAGCTACAGGTCCGTGAACCTCCGTACCTAATGGTTCCCCTTCTGGATTTATTAGCACAGCTGCGTTATCTTCGAATTGAATCCATGTGCCATCCTTTCTTCTGTATGGCATCCTTTGTCGTACAATTACTGCCCTCACAATATTCTTTCGCATCTTTGGGCTTCCTTCCTTAACCACACATACAACAACATCTCCTAGGGAAGCTCTTGGGATTCTTCTTTTTCTACCCTTATACCCGATAACTGCTATAACTTGAAGTATTCTGGCTCCTGAGTTATCTGCACATATTAGTTTCGTTGTAACATTAATCCCTGGCGCTCCCTTTATCTTAGGGAACGTTGCTGCTTTTCTCTTAGGCACAGGGTCTCACCCACATTATTAGTAATTAGTTAATGAGAAAAGATATTCTCCACCACATAATATTAATAAATTATCCCTTTTCTTTTCCTTCCTCTTCACCAGCCCTCTTAACTATTTGAACAACAACGAATTTTACTGTTTTCGCCAGGGGTCTTGTCTCCATTATTCTAACTATGTCTCCTTCTCTCGCATCTAGACATGGGGGATTATGAGCCTTTATCTTTGAAGATCTCTTTTCATACCTCTTATACTTCTTATCTCTCCAGAGGTAGTCTATGCGTATAGTCACTGTTCTCTGCATCTTATCTGAGACAACAACACCCTCTAATATCCTTCCTCTAACTCTTAGATTACCATGAAATGGGCAATTAGGATCATCGCATTTCTTAGGAGGTTCTGGAAACAGACCAGCCATAACATTTCACCTTCTTCTCCCGAGTTTTATTAATTTCCTTAATCGATTAACTAGCAATTCACCTCTCACTAATATTTTAGTCTTTTCATCAAAGTAAATCTCAAAAATGCAAACATGTTTTGGAATTAGTATTCTTTTCCCAGAACTCTCTTCTATCTCAAGCATATTTCGCGTCTCGTAAGTTATTATCCCTTCTCTGCCCACGAGAGATGGATCATTTGAGTACAGAATTCTTATCTTCTTTCCTAATATGTTGCCTAACAACCTTTTAGGTATACTAGTCATCTTTAGATTTCACCTAGTTCCCTCATTATTGTGAGTATCCTAGCAATATCCCTCTTTATGCTCTTAATTTTTCCAGTTTCCTTCAAAGCGCCCCGTTGTTTCCTAGTTATCATGCTTAATAATGCTCTCCTAAGCTTAAGGAGCTCACGTCTTCTCTGTTCTGGAGTCATTTTTCTCACATCATCGGGCTTAAGTGGCATTATTCTTCACCTTCCTCTAAGATCTCAGCTTCTCCTCTAACTTCTTCTAAAGTAATAAATGCTTTCTTAGCTTCCTCTTCGACTAATTGTTTAAATTTCTCTATGTCTCCTCCCACTTCTTCTAAGGACTTTACTGCAATTCTATCTGGTAGTTTTGCGATAGGCTTGACGATAGTTACCCGGACTCCAATTACTCCAGTTTTAACTAATATGGATGCCCTACCCACGTCCACATATTTATATGCGGGATCTCCTGAGTGAATAAGCATTCCTTTAGCGAAGCGGTATTTCTTAGCTCTCCTCTTTTGAAGTTTACCTTTAATTCTAATCTCAACTCCCAAAGCTCCTTCCTGCATCACTTTATTCATTACACTATAAGCTACTCTCCTAATAGAGACTCCTCTGAGAATTGCTCTTGCTATTTCCTCAGCAAGCAATTGAGCATTTAAAGAAGCATCCTTAACTTCCTCAACATTTATTCTAACATTTTCAAGCTTAAACCTCTCTGCGATTTTTCTTATTAATTCCCTAGCTCTTCTACCCTTTGGACCTATCACGATACCGGGATTTTTGGCATAAATCTTAAGTTGATAGCCGCCTTCTGAGAGGGGGGATAAATCTAGTCCCACGTAGCCAGCTATTACAGGTAATTCGTTCTTAAGGAATTCATGTAACTGAAGCCTTAATAACATCTGCTTTAACACTCTCTTATGTAGAGTTCCCACAACATGCCTTACACTCATTCTTCTTCACCTTCCTCCTCTTCCTCTAGTTCCTCAGTTTTCTCTTCTAATTCCTCAATTTCGCCCTCTTCGCTTTTCTCCTCGATCTCTTCAGTAATTTCTTCTTCCACTTCCTCCCCTTCTATAGCCCTCTCTTCCTCTTCCACACTGGGTACTTCCTCTGGAATCTCCATTACAGCAACTTCTACATTCGTACATCTCTTAATCTTCCACCCTCTCAATAGTCCAGGCCCTCTTCTATCTGGTCTTCTCCGAATTATTCTTCCTTTATGAGCTGCCATCCATATTATCCTCAATCTTCGCTCATCAAGACCCTTCGCTCTAGCATTATTGAGAACATTCTCTAACACTTGCAAGATATATTTTGCAGCTTTATAGGGATAGCGCCCGGAAGCCCATTTCCAGTTATGCAATTCCTTTCTATGGCCCACATTTCCTTTGAATCTCTTAAATGGTACGGCAGCTCTCTGCTCCATTACAGCTCGGAGATAGCTGATGGCTTCATGGAGATACATCCCTTTCTCCATTATTGCATTGCAAATCTCTCTTGCATGCTTCCACTTTATTGGTAACTCATGCCCCCTCGCAAGGGCAATTCTTGTCGTGTCCGGTAATTCATGGATTGGAAATGAATACCCAGATCGCCCTTTAGCCATTTATTGACCTCCGACTACATCTTCGATGCATTATAAGTAATTCACATGCAGTATAGACACTATTAAAAATTTATTTGAATATTAGGAGAAGGTTGTTTCTAGTTAGTTTGATTTAGATGGTTTTTCCTAGCCACGGCTAGGAAGAGCAGGGGATGAAAGCAGAGCCCAAAATCACCAACGCGCAAAAAAATTTAAGCAGAACAAAAGTAATATGTATTAGTAAGCAGCAAAAACGATGACGGGGTTATCCCAGAGGCCACCAAGCCTACGGGATGTGGCCCGTGGCGTGCGGGCCGAAACCCCAATGAGCTGGGTGCCTAGGCGGAGTGTCTCCGCCGATGGGTGCCCATGGGAGGGGATGACATGTGCGATGAGGGGTAGGTATTCCTCGCCAAATATAACTAAATTTGGGAATACCTACCCAAAGCGAAACGCTATTAGTCTTTTAGATAGACCAAAGTGTGTCTGAGAGAGGCTAATATTTCATCTTTTTTCTCTCAGAATACCTGCCTGGAGAAGCATTCTGATTAGTTCTTAAGGAAATAATCCTCGTTAATATGTTTTCGTAATTGAGTTCTATGCGAAAGAGCTGAGAGGTCTTAAATAGCCCAAAGATGAGCGTTCTTGTAGCGATCACGACCACTTAATGCAAGCAAATTTGCATAAATAAGATACTAGTGAAGGAATCCGTGCAGATACTGAGGAAAGAAATTAAAGTGTGAACATGGGGCAACCATTTTTGTTAAGTCTTAATTTTTGGTAAAATAATTGTTGAATGGAAATCAAAATCGCTCTTAACATTATTGCCTAGATATTTGGGCATAATAGAAAAGAGAAAATCCATTAATCTTTCAGAAACAGAAATAAATTGTAATAATTGTTTCATGCGAAGCATTATTTCTAAGTGTGTTCCAATAGTCCTTTTCCACATTCTCTCATAGAGATGAAGAGATCTTACCTCACTATTTAGATAATGATGAATAACCTCTGCTGCTATTTTCGCGCTCAATCCTCCGAAGACCACCCCACCTCCAGTAGTTGGTTTTGTATGACCAGCCGCATCCCCTACGGCGATTACTTTTTTCCAAACCATCTTTTTTAAAGGAGGGCCACTCACAACGATACCTCCAAAAGTTTTAAGCACATTTATTCTTCCCAACCTCTTTCTCGCGAACTTTTTTACGAAGACGAACATATTGCGATTAACATGTTTACTTGCAACGCCTACTCGATAATTACGATCCCCAAGTGGAATTATCCATGAGAAAAAATCTGGCACATTAAAATGTACCTCTACAAAGTCGTCCTCTAGCTCTTCCGAACCTCTAACATCAATTTGCAAGGCGGGCAGTAAGCCTTTAGTATGTGTTCCCGGAAATTCCCGAATTAATAATCTTCTAGCTCCTTCCGCATCCACTATTACATGAGCATTAATTAGTTGCCCCTTAGATGTTAATAATTTGCCATCCGGAGAAATTTTCCTGACCTTAACCCCTAATCTACTTACACCGCCATGAGAAAGAAATTCATCATGAAGCATGGTATCAAGTTTTACCCGATCAATAACCCAAGCAACGGGTTCATTATAGTATATTTCTATCGGACCTTTCTTTTTTGAGAAAAAACGAGCCCCCCTTATCTTGTTTATAATTAAGCCGTTTTCTCTCACTTTATTCCTTAGACCTATTCTTTCCAATCCAGTAATACCGACTAATCCAGCACAATGCGGAGGAAAACCAACTCTTTTGTGCTCTTCGAGTATTAATACATTATAGCCTTTCTTAGCTAATTCTGTTCCTATAAAATTTCCAACGAAGCCAGCTCCTACTACAACTACATCGAACATCGCTAAGACCTTAAACTATGGTTATATTCTCTGCGAATTAATTATGAAAAATAGGTAGTATGACTAGGATTAAAGTTGTATTAATTCCCTGACTAGGATAAACATGAAAAGAGATGCTAATTATGGGAGATCTAACGTGCATGATTCCCGTGAGATAAGGGACTATGTCCCCGAGATCCATCTAAGTTTAAAGGGAGAAGAGATAATCAAATTAAAGACTCATCCGATAATAAATGTCCTCAAAGAGCATTTAAAGAGGGAAAAAAGTTTTGGTAATAATATTATTATTCACTATGATTTAGACCATGATAGATGCTTGCATGTATTCTTCTCCGAAGAGAAAATTCCCGTAACCACTGCTTATGCCCTTATTACCTTAGGGATAACCCGTTTAATGCCTAAGGAGGCTCTTGTAAGGATTATTAAGGAGAAGATGGAATCTCTGTCAAGAAGAATATTAGAACTAGAAAAGACTATTTTCCAGCTAGAAAATAAAATGTTCGAAGACTCTATGGATGTCCCTTTCCTACAAAATATGCTCGAAGAATTAATGGATATGCTCTATGAGTTGCAGGAAAAGAAAACATGCATTGAGTCTGCGTATAAACTCCTAACACTTCCTGAGACAGCCTATGAATATATCCCTGCTAGGTTAAGGAAGACACCAGATGGGCAGGAAATATTAGTTGTAAGAGAAAAGGATCTCGTCTGGTCATTACCTTTCCAAGTATTTAAGAAGAAAATAACTCCTCATCAAGATAGGTGAGAATACAGCCAAAATTTTGTTCTAGCTCCTTAATAGTAGCAAGTAGTGTTTCCCGATCAATCTTAAGTAAGTGGGCAGCACAATTACAGTCGGTTGAGCCGAATTTAGGAATTATCACCAGCGCGCCTTTTCTTAACAAATCATCTGCTAAAGCGCACTCTAATTTCTTGCTCTCTATGATCAGTACAACTCCCCGAATTTTAACACTATCATGAGTTGTTAAGTAATCGATATGCCATTTCTTCTTCTTTAACCTATTGAAATGCCTCAATACCCTCGCTTTAAGCCCTCCAGGACCCAAGGCCGAACCAACATACGCATATAATCCCGGTGTTATAATGTATTCCCCTAGCTTTCCAACTCTAATTTTAAACTCCCTAAGAACTTCCAGTATGAGGATGTAGGATCCCTTCTTATCTGGAATATTTAAAGCTGTAATCATGCCTATCACGTATTCTTAAATTATCATTTCGGCCACAGCTTTGTTTAGTTAATTCCCTTTACTAAAAATGTGAGAGTAAAATGAAGATAAAGATACTAGGTGCCGACTCTCTCGGAGTACGTAGCATGGCAACGTATATTGAAACTAAGGATGCTCGAATTCTCATAGATCCTGGAGCCAATTTAGCTCCTAAGAGATTTGGACTCCCTCCTCACCCCCTCGAAGTCGATAGGCTCAATGGCGTATGGAGAGAAATAAGGAACTACGCAATGAGAGCAGACATTCTCATTATATCTCATTATCATCTCGATCATTATCATCCAGAAAGGGAGATTGAGATTTATGAGGGTAAAGTGGTATTCCTTAAGCATCCTACCCTTAACATAAACACTAATCAAATGCAGAGAGCAAATATATTCCTTAGCAAGATTAGAGAAATGGCGGATATTATAGAATTCGCGGATGATAGAGAATTCTTCTTCAATGAAACCCGCATATTATTTTCAAAACCAGTACCTCACGGAATTAATAAGAACCTTGGGTACGTCTTAGAAATACTAATTGATGATGGAGAAAAGAGATTCCTCTTCACAAGCGATACTCAGGGCTTACCTACCAAAGAACATATTGAGTTTATACTAAGAACAAAACCCAATATAATTTTCTTAGATGGACCGCCAACCTACTTATTAGGAAGTAGATATGAAGAAAAACATCTCAAAAGTTCTCTGGAGAGATTACCCGAAATAATTAGTAAGTGCCCTATTGAGAAACTCATTATCGATCATCATTTTTTACGTGACTTAAACTGGACTCAGTATCTTATAAAGAACAATCTGCATAGATACTTACTCGAAAAGAAAATAATTACAGCTGCCGAATTCTTGAATAAAGAACCGGATCTACTTGAGGCACGCCGTAAGGAATTATGGCATAGAGAACAACATTAGTAGTGCTAAAAATTAATATTCGTTTTTGCTTTAATGTTATGATTTTCTCGTCATTTTAAAGGATTTAATAGGGAGTTGAAATGGCTAAACATATTGTTGTAGATTCTACCCGCTGTTCTGGTTGTAAGATATGTGAACAAGTATGTGCCAAGACTCATTATGGAGTTCTTAACATTTCTAAGTCGGCAATAAGGATCCATACTGAATTTACGCCGGAGAAGATATGGCATGAACACAGTGTTTGCCAGCAATGCGGTCCTGATGCTCCCTGTATAAAAGCTTGCCCAGAAAATGCTCTCTATTGGGATGCGGAGAAGAACCGCTTGGCGATAAATTTAGAGAAGTGCGTTGGACATTTCAACTGTGTAGTTGCTTGCCCATACAACGCTATATTCCGCCATCCAGGGCTGAAGCACCCTATTTTCTGTGATTTATGTGATGGGGACCCTCAATGTATGAAATGGTGCCCGATGGGCGCTATTAGGTTGGTTAGTTAGGGGTGATTTTTGTGGAGTGGAAGGGTGGATGGGTTGGTAAAATCCTTAGAATAAACTTATCTAAAGAAGAAGTGAAGGAACAGGACCTGCCCAAAGATCTCGCTCTCGAATGGATTGGAGGAAGAGGTTTCGCTATTAAGATTCTATGGGATGAACTAGAACCTGAAACCGATCCTTTATCCCCCGAAAACAAGGTGGTAATAGCTACTGGACCTCTCACTGGAACTATTACGCCAAGCAGCGGGAAACTCGTTGTTGCCTCGAAATCTCCATTAACTGGCGGTTATGGAGATGGGAATATCGGAACCTATTTTGCTCCAATGCTAAAAATGGCAGGTTATGATGCAGTAGTGCTAGAAGGAAAAGCGAAGAAGCCAGTATATATCTACATAACACCAAATGGCGTCGAGATTAAAGACGCTTCACATCTATGGGGGAAGAGTACGATAGAGACAGAGATTATTTTGAGAAAAGATCATGGAAAGAATATTGGGGTTATATCCATAGGCCCCGCTGGTGAAAATCTCGTTAAATTCGCGGTTGTGATCTCTGAATATGGTCGAGCGGGAGGAAGACCTGGCATAGGCACTGTATTTGGAGCCAAAAAAGTCAAGGCTTTAGTTGCTGAAGGATGGAACGATATCCCCGTTGCTAATATTGATGAAGCATTCAATCTAGCATGGGAAGCTAGAGTGAAACTCCTATCTCATCCCGGTTATCGCAAATGGATCGGCCAAGGAACGATGATGACTATTGAGTGGTCACAAGAAGCTAGCGTGCTGCCCACTAACAATTTCAGTGAAGGCGTTTTTGACGCCTATATGAATATAGGTGGAGAAACTATGGAGAAAGTATACAAATTGCTTCGTAAGGGTTGCTTCTCGTGTCCAATGCCTTGTGGGAATCTCTCGATAGCTAAGATGGGCAAATTCATGGGTACATGGGCTGAATTAGATTATGAGAACGTTGCAATGCTGGGCTCAAATATCGGAATCGGGGACATGAATATTGTTATTAAGTTAAATAGATTGGCTGATGAATGGGGTGTCGATACAATCTCACTAGGAAACGCAATTGGTTTTGCAATTGAATTATATCAACGCGGAATCATTTCTCAAAAGCAAACAGGAAAACTTGAGCTTAAATGGGGTGACGAAGAAGCGATACTTGCGCTTGCAGAGAAGATCATCAAGAGAGAAGATATCGGTAAGCTCCTAGCAGAAGGGACAAGGGCGGCAGCTGAGAAAATTGGTAAAGAAGCTCCAAAGTATGCTATCCAAGTTAAAGGTCTTGAAGTGTCTGCGTACGATTGCCATGCAGCTCCAGCGATGGCTCTATCATATGGAACTTCTCCAATAGGAGCTCATCATAAGGATGCTTGGGTTATTTCGTGGGAAGTCAAGATAGGTAGAGATAAACTTGATAAGAGCAAGGTTGATAAAGTAATTGAGTTCCAGCGGATACGTGGCGGATTATTTGAAATACTAACAGTTTGTAGACTGCCATGGATAGAGTTAGCGCTGGATCTTGAATATTATGTGAAACTCTTCCACGCCGTTACGGGTATTAATTATACACTAGATAACTTCTTCTTTATCGCGGATAAAATCTATAACTTGATAAGAGCATTCTGGATTCGGGAATATGGTGAATGGAGAAGGGAGTATGACTATCCTCCAAGAAAATGGTTTGAGATACCGTTGTCAAAAGGACCATTAGCTGGTGCAAAGCTTACAAAAGAAAGCTATGATAAACTCCTTGACTGGTACTATGAAGCTAGGGGATGGGATAAAAACGGAGTGCCAAGAAAGAGTACATTAGAGAAATTCGGTTTATCATACGTAATAGAGACTCTAGAGGAGAGAGGAATTACATTATCTGAATAGTTCTTTCTCTATTTTTCTTTTCTTACATTTGTAGTGACCAAAGTTATAATTGCTATTTTGGAATGTTATTATTTAAAATGCAAAAATGTATCACACAGATAGGTAATGCGTTATTTATCCTCCACTTAGAAAGGGCATTATAGAGATCGTATCTTCATCTTCTAGCTCGAGTTTAAGATCATTTACTGCCTTACCATTTACGAGAACGATTATATTTTCATTTAGAGCTTTTTTCTGCATAGAATCAAATAGCACTTTCTCGATTGATCTCCCATATTTCTTAACTATTTTCATTAAGAGATCTCTTAGTGTCGCTCTGTCAGGTAATGAGAATTCCTCCTCGCGGGTGTCTTGAACTAACTGTCTGATATAGGCAAAGTATCTGACTTTTACCTTCATGATCACCCCTCCCCAATCTTTCTCCTATACTCATCAATATAACTCATTATTTCCTCATATTTTTCATCTGATATCAATGAGTTCTTATGAAGGATCCGGAAGAGATCTGTTACAGTTAGCAAAGAATGTAGCTTAACTCCTATTTTCTTTAATCTCTCTCTTGCTCCCTGCTCCCTATCGATCACTACAAATGCATGCTCGATCAAACCATCATTATCACGAATCACATTAACGGCCCTCTCTAAAGATCGTCCAGTAGTCGCTACGTCATCTATTAGAAGAACTTTCCTATTGGATACAAAACCCTCTAGTATTTTTCCTGTCCCATACTTTTTTTCCTCCCTCCTAACATAAGCCATGGGAATTTCTCCAATACAGGACATATAAGCTACTAGGGGAATCCCACCAGTAGCTATTCCCACTAGTACTTCGAAGGAACACTTCTTCCTAGCTTCCCTTAGGATTAAATTTGCAACTTTTTTCATTAATTGTGGGTAACCAATTAATTCTCGTAAATCAATGTAAAATGGGCTCTTAATTCCAGAAGATAAAATAAATTGTCCTATCTTGATAAGGCCCAGGTTATATAGTTTTATTGCTAGTTCTGCAAGATTCAAGCTTATCCCCTAGCACATTTTTTTGAATCTTATTAATTTTGGACACAACCTCTACTGGATCTTCCGCCTTAATAATCATCCTACCTATTATTTCAAAATCAGCTCCTGCCTTCAGCGCATCCCCCGGAGAAGCTCCCTGAGCACCAATTCCTGGGGAAATTATTATTCCTTGGTATCTCAGGTCTTTTCGCGCTTTCTGAATATATTGAGGCATCGTTGCAGGAAGAACTAATCCATAAAAGTTTAACTCTGATGCTAAAGTTACCATCCTAGAAAATACTTTATTAATAAATTCCTCAGCGCCCAAATGAGACATAGCTGCGACAAGGAATACTTTAACATCTAGTTCTTGAGCTTTTTCAGCGAGGATATCGAGAGCATTTTTAGCCCCAACGAATCCATGAGCAATCACGGCATCAAAGCCTATCTCTACGAGTTTTTCTAATGTCATGGCCATTACATGTCCTACATCAGCCATCTTTGTATCAGCTATAAAGAAAAAGTCTTGTCTAAAAGATTGTATAGCATCTGATACAGATTTTGCACCCCATGTTAATAAGCATGGCAAACCTATTTTTATTCCAGCGACCTTACCCCTCAGCTTATGCATTATTTTAAAGAAGTCTATTTCTGGATAATCTAACGCTATAATTATTCTGCTGATGGATTTCATATCCTCCAGGAATCGTCCCAATAATTTCACCCCGAATTGTTCCCAAATCGCCCTAAAGCTAATCGAAAGACTAGCAACATTAATATTTATAGCCTTTGATATAAGAAGACGTTTAGAACTTAATCAAGTTTTAGGAGAATCTGAAATGATTCCTCCCACCATTAGAATTCGCTTTGTTGGGGAAAAAATAAAAATTGAGGGTGAAATTTCTGACGAGACAGTAGTAAGAGTTATTGGTGATGAACTAATTAGGGATCTTAAAAAACGATTTCAAAGGATTCTCGTAGAGCTTTATGGAAAAGACACGACAGAAGGCCTAACATTTATCACTAATGTTCTCAAAGCATTTACCTCAGACAGCATCCCCGAAACTATAAAAGATCTATATATTATCGCTGATGAGGAGGCTAGACCAGATGTTTTCGTGCACATTGGTGAGAAAAAAATCACATTCGCCTCTAAGATTTTTGAAACAAATAGCTCTACTCTTGCATCCTTTCTCAAGGCTATTTCCTCTATCAGGAGACCACCAAAGGGTACTGTTTACAAGCTTTATATCAATAAAGGCTTAGAGAGAATAGTCGAGTTTCTTAACAAGAATATTGAGAAGCTTCATAATCTACATGAGCTTTTATTACATGAAAATTTATTGGAAACCGCTAATTCTGTCCTAGAAAACTTCTCTAAAGCACGTATTTTGCGATTTTGTTTGAGAGAGAAACCAATTACAATAATTTTCAAGCAGAGTCCAATGAGCCAGCTTGAAATTCATGGGAAAGACAAAGAGAACATTCCATCATCCTTCATTAAAAAACTCGTTAAGAGAATAAAAGATTTCGAAAACATAATTCTCTCTTATACTCAGGGAGATATTATAAGCTACGTAGGAAAATTCCTTGAGAATAGCAGTAAGTACCCAGCGCTAAGAGGAGCAGCGCTGAGTATTATGGAGAATGCAAACGCATTAACCATCACAATAACATCTAGATACTCTGCGGTGCAGTTTGATATTAAGAAAAGTAGGCTAAAGTCTGATCTAAGCGATCCCGAAAATTTGCTTAAAATAGCAAGCCTTGCTGCCGAAACAGGTGTGTACGGAGAGATTTTCATAGGTGATACTATCGAGATGAGACTTCACGGGGCTAAAGAAAAGAAGTATATAATTTTCGATGCTAATTGGTTAAATATCGTTGAAGAAGAAATCATGAAGCTTAAAGCAATGGATGCGAGAAAACATGGGAGTGAAAAAGATATGTAAATTATGCCCCCATAGATGCAACTTTAACATTCTTTCAGCAAGGGGATTATGCCATTTAATTGGTCCAAATCAATTACTTATGGATAATAAAATATTCATAAGGCGCTCAAACATAGAATTAACTGGCTTTTTTCATTTCTTCCCAGGTCATGAATGTCTCGAGATAAGCCTTCCCAGCTGTAATTTACGCTGTACATTTTGTGAAAAAGAAAGAAAATCCTATTCAATAACTTCTCTCACTGACCTTAGCAAGATCCTTGAAAAAGAAAACCGGAAAATGATTATTGTCCTTGATTGTAGCTTCTCTATTCTCCCACCACCGCTAATTAATAAGATTATTGAACTTAAGCACCGTTACCCCTGCATTTACATTTCTCATATAACTAACGGTTTCATAGAGAAAGAAAGGTTTATTAAGCTGATGCGAAATTTCGATGCCCTCTTAGTGAGATTTTTTGGATTCTCAGATTTAGCGTATAGCAGAGTTTCCATAGCTCCTAGAGCTTGGAGATACGCAGCTGAAATTACCAAAACCGCTTTAGAAAATAATATTTTTCTAGAGCTATCTTACACAATTATTCCGGGTTATAATGAAGAAGATTACGCCCTATTCCTGAGATGGTTAGTTTCATTAAAAGCTTTCAAAATTCCTCTGCATATTAAGCGATTCTATCCGCGATATTTATTAAAAGATAAGGCACCAACAAGAACTAAACTTCTCATGGAAGCTTTCAATAAAGCAAAGAGAATGGGTTTTCATTATGTGTACATTGATGATATATATGAGGGGAAAGCTAGAAACACTTATTGTCCCAATGACGGTTCATTATTAATAAGGAGAGTAGGATACTTCGTTGATGCTTTGGGCATTACTGATTCACATTGCAAAAAATGTGGTGAAAAAATTCCTATCAAGGGCGAAATCAGTAGCCATAATCTAAAGGCCCTATTTAAGGTACCAGGCGAGAAAATTGAGGGATGGAGAGGATAACTTAATAAATATTAGAGATGCCATCGAAGATCACGTCATAATTCGACTTGATCAGCATCTAAAGAATTTGATAGTTAAGCTCGGATTATATCAAATAAGGGATCCTAATAATCCATTCTTGATGATCTTTAAGTACTTTTTAGAAAAATGGCACTCCAAACCATTGCCACTTTTTAAAGTTGTAGCGGAGCCAGGAAGCACAAAATGGGAGCTTAGGATATCACATGAAATAGAGATCTTCCAGCATCTGATTAAGAGAAGAAAATTCCAAACCTATTTTATCCCTTTTAAAGGATTGAGAAAAATTGATCTGGATGGGAGATATTGGCTTGTAACCTATCTAGATCCAATAACAAATGAGCCAAAAGGACTTGAGATCTCTCTTCCAGTTAGATATCCCTTCTATCCGCCCATATTAGTAGGCGATTCATTACACGTTCTTAATGTTTGCTTAAGAAAAATGCGCGAAGACATATCTTCTCTATGGAGAAAGGATGGTAAGTATGGTATTCCCCATTTCTTAGCCTACTTTGTATCTTTTTCAATATACATGGAAGCACTTTACCTTAAAGTTCATTAGGACTCCAATTTTTTCCAAAAAATGCATGATACATATAGGGATTATATTAATTTTATAGCCCATATAACACCAATATCTTGATGACTATATCTATGTATACTCATGGAAGGTTTATATATACAGAAAGTAATTCTGTTTTTTAGTTTAACTTTTGTATAAGCTACAATAAGGGTCATGAAATGTCAATGAGAACTCTTCTGAAGCTGGGGAAATCAAGCCTTGTTGTTGTATTGCCAAAAGACTGGCTTAATGAGATGGGACTTAAAAACGGCGATAAGGTGCTAGTTAAGCAGGAGGATGACGGTAGTCTGAAAATAATCCCCGCCAATATTTCGATAGGCCGCACAATAAATAATGCCCGATTGGCTATTAATGTTGACAAATGTAAAGATAAGGGTTTAGTCTCTAGATTATTAATAGCTAATTACCTCATTGGGAATGATTCTGTAGTCATCCGTACAAGACGAGGCGGGGTTTCCGCTGAGATTCTAAAGGAGATTAGGGAGATTATTACTAAGTTACGTGGATTCGAGATAATCGAACAAAAACCAAATAGAATTCTTCTCCAATGTGTAACCGATGCAACAAGTTTTTCAATAGATAATCTCATAGGCCGTATGCTTTCTCTTCTTCTCTCCATGATCGATTATTTACGACGCGGACTTTCCGAGAGGAAACAAGATTACTTCCAAGAAGCAATATTTATTGAAGAAGAGATCGATAGGATTTACTGGTTCGGAGTTCGGCAATTAATAATGGTTCAGCGAAATAGAGCGTTAGCTAAACTTGTTGGCCTTGAATCTACGCTTCATATTGTGGGCAATAGAGCAATCCTAAAGGCTCTTGAATTAGCTGGTGATTATGTAGAAGAAATGGCTAAGGATCTCTCAAAGCTCAGCTTAGATAAGATTTCAGCATTACCAAACATTCCCGAAAAAATCTGTGAATTAATAAATAGAATAGAAGATATCATCAGTGATGCCGTAAGGACCTATAATGGTATTGACATATTCTTAGCTAATAATGTATTAGAGAGAATCAATGAAATTACCAAGATAACTCATAGCTTAAGCGAGGAAATTATGAACAAGTGCAGAGATGTTAAAACAGGAGTAATTCTGGTGAAATTGTTAACCAGACTATCCGATATGGCAAAGAGCATCGGAACCGTCTGCGAAATAGTTCTAAATAGAGCAATGGAAAACCCCAGCAGGAGCCTCCAAAATTGCATCTATAGGGAGTTTTAGGATAATACCAGCGCCCCCTTCAAAGCATTAGTAAATAATCGATAGATTCAAATATGTTCCTATAAATACAAGACTATACTTGATATATACATCATTAAAAAAATAATACAACTCATGTTCTGTCTTTACGGCTAAAGCCTTTTTATTGACACTTATAGGGGCTTAGAATGCTTAGAAGAAAGTTAGTTAAGCTCGGGAAATCGAGTTTAGTGGTATCTTTGCCAAAGGAGTGGGTGAATAATCTAAATCTTAAGGCTGGTGATGAAGTTTCAATAATGCTCTCAGAGGATGGCTCATTAATTATTGCGCCTTCAAAATTCATCGCTAAGAGAAAAGTATCTCCTCTCCTCATAGATATCTCACACTGCGAAGAGAAAAACCTAATTGAACGCTTAATCATTGCTGCTTATGTTGTTGGAAAAGACCCCATCATCATTAGATCTGAGAAAGGCATATCCCCATCTCAGTTAAAGGAAATACGAAGAGTAATAAATAATATTAGAGGCCTAGAGATCGTAAAAGAAGATGAGAAAAATGTTGTTCTTAGATCTTTTCTTGACCCAACTAGATATCCGTTAACCGGATTGATAAAGAGAATTATTAATCTAGTTCAAGCAATGCTTGAATTCCTCATAGAAGCACTTAAAAAGAAGAATAAAAGTTATCTTGAGGAGATCTTATACATTGAGGAGGAAGTCGATAGATTATACTTCTCAACACTTAGACAGATTTTCCTAGCTGTTAAGCTCCGGGAAATAGCAGAATCCATCGGCATTAAGAGGAGCATAGAGATCATGAGCCTAAAGACCATAATAAAAGTCTTTGAACTATTAGCTGATGATTTAGCAAAGATCGCTCAATCAGCTTTAACCCTTATTGAGAAAAACACAAACCTACTTGAGGCAAATATTCCCGAATTTCTAGATCTACTCTCTGATATCTCATCACTCTTTAACTTCATCTCAAAAATGATACTATACAACAATGTTAGCCTTACTAACGAGCTTCTCAATAAATTAGAAAATTTAGGTAGTGAGTTTAAGAGCCTCGACACATTACTTAACGAGAAGATAAGAAATGAAAAAATCCTCAAGTGGTTTAGAGAGGCTCTTTGGGGCTTGATGATATTCAGTGACATGCTTAGAATAATTGCTGAAATTTCTATAAATATCATCGTAGATCGAGCGGAGAATAAGTTCAAGTGTTCGAGCTAACCCTTTAAAAATTCTTTAATTAATTCCTATCCTTAGAAATATCTCGTTCTCTATCTCCAAAGATTCTTTGAGGCAGTATACAATGCACATTCTGGTACACACGGTATTTATTCAAAAACCAGATAGTTCGCCAATCATTATTTGTGGCAAAATGACCCGAGATCCTACAATGCTTGCCGCTTTAATTACGGCTCTTAGAGAATTGAGTAGAGAATTATCCCTTAGGAATAACCAGCAGATATCTAATAAGATAACATTCCATCATTTTGGAGAATACTTCCTTGCGATGATTCATAAGAAAGATCTCTCGGCTGCTATCGTAACAGATCCGGTTGAAATTCCAGAAATCAGCAATATAATTGAATTGCTATCAGATCTCTTCAAAATATTCGATCTAGTTATCTGGCAAAGATTAAGTGATAATGAAAAAGAGCTCGGAATGGTGCCAGGGGAATTATTCAGAGCATATGTTCATGAAACTATTAACAAAATTGTTTATGATCCGAAATGGCGGAATAAGGTTATATTATCCTCATTTTTCGTAAGCAGTGATGCTGGATTAATTGCTATTAATTATACGCTTCAGAGCATTTTATCAAGATTAAACTCTGCATTAGGTCCAAAATTAACATATTCATTCTTGAGGAAGACTCTTTATCCTATGAAATTGCAAAACGTTGTACAGATAAATTTGGATAAGAAAAAAAGAAGAACCACATACACTTTACTTCTCACAGAATATTCTGAAGAAGCTGAAGGAGATATTCAGAATTTAGCTAATTATTGCTTAAGGATTATAAAGAAATTACAGAAGACCATTCATGAGAAAGCATTGAAAGCCTTTATGATCTTCGAATGATTGGAGGGAGGATTTTGATTCAATTCATCGAAATTCTAACAATAATACTTATGTACTTTCTCAAATTTCTGGAGTTCATGGGAACTTATTTTAAAACAGCAGAAAAAGTATTACTTATCCTTATACTAATCGAATTCCCATTGGGAATAATAGTTGTTTCGAAAATCGGTATACGAGGAGGAAGCATACCACGAATACTAGCTTATACACTGTCAGTTTATATCATCCAAACAGTGATGGTGCTTACAAGTTTTGGGGTTGAGAAAAGTGAAAAATTGTTCGCTGGAATCGCACTTACGGGTCTTCTTGTCTCCTTCCTACTAATATTAGCCATATTTATTGAGATGATGAAAATCTACAATACACTTATTAAGTAGCAAAGATTTAGCCCATTATAGGGAACTTAATGATGAATCCCTCGTGGACGGAATATAATGACGAACGCGACCTACGCTGAGTTTATCTTCTCCATCTCTTACTAACTTCCTCAGCTTTTACGACGGAAATTCCTGTGACATCCCCCAGAATGTTAATTATGACAACGTATTCTGGATTCTTAAGATCTACAGGTTGAGAAATAGGTTCTGCAGCCTTCTTAATTAGCTCCATACGATCGATCGGAAAACCTCGTGTTTTAAGAGTTATCCTCCATCTCCCCTTAACTTTCTCTTTAATCCTCTCCATCGCTTTTCTTATTTCCTCAATATCGGTTGGTACTAAGGCATCTAGTATTAGGATACGCGTAATGTATCTGATCTTTCCATCTCGTTGTCTTGTATAAAAAGTATTAATAAAATCGCTTTTTACTTCCTCCAAAACATTAGTATTTACCGAGTTTTTTATGCCTCTTAGATCTACTAAAATGAGTCCCTTAAACCCTCCAGGGCATAAATGTGCTTCCACATTTTTTAAAAATGGGTATTTCTCCGCTAGTTCATAAATTATATTCTGGATCTCCATTTTTGCCTCGAAGCTTCTCTCCCGAGGAACCAATTCATAACTCGCTAAAATGCCTTCCAAAACTTTTCACCACTTCTATAGGATGCTAGAAAATCTTAGTGCGTCATTAATCATATTCGTGTTATTGAACATAAAATACGCTTCTCTAACCCCTTCTCTCTCAAGCTTTTTTACTAATTGCTTGAGGAATTCAAAATCATCTTCACTGTACTTATATCTGTAATTAAGATACGGCTTCCCATGTAATCTGAAATATGATGTCTCCTTAATTATCACCTGCTCATGGAAGAAGGGATCAACAACATGAATTAAACGTGGAATTTCATCAATTATTTTACGTAAAGCACTCCTATTTTCCTCTTTAAGCCAATCTCCTCGTGGCTCCCATCCTATAAGTGTTTCAACCCCATGTTTTTCTAGTTCATCACTAAAATATCTGAAAAACTCCCTTGCTTGCTCAATATTCTCACTCGTGCACTTAAAGCTCGCTGGAGTTTGCACAACAAGCAATGGAGCTTTTAGAATATTAGCAAACTCAATCATCGTTTTAACCCATTGTTGGGTCAATTCATTTAATGAAAGATTACCCACCAATCTTTTTTGCTCTTCTGATAGCTTCCCCCTATACCTCTTCCACGTTGGACTATTATGAGGGTGCGTTAACCCCTGAAAAATCTTGAAAGAGAATTCAAAATCTTGAGGAGCTTCTTTTCGCCA